>Ga0334898_1000275_pt1 | contig 90489 bp, 72 predicted proteins | sample GraSluR3_MG_10_FD_207228 | JGI IMG/M metagenome (GOLD analysis project Ga0334898, IMG submission 207228) | Sludge microbial communities from methane-producing bioreactor in Wageningen University, Netherlands - Granular Sludge_3_08-R3 | ecosystem: Engineered > Bioreactor > Anaerobic >... | reverse complement strand
TTTTGCCACCGAGAGCACAGAGTACACCGAACTTATTTTTAAGCATAATTTCTTTTATACTACTTATCAAATTTTTACAATATTAATAGACACAAAAAACTTCGTTATCCTTCGGTATTTTCGGTGACTTAGATTGTTTAACTATTTTAAATTTGCCACTGAGAACACTGAGTACACCGAGGATGTTTAAATAGTATATAAACTACATTTATCATACCAAATAGCTTTTAATTCTAATATTCAAAATAATTAATCATTCTTCTTCGGTGTTTTCTATGACTTAGATGGTTAAACTAATATAATTTTGCCATAGAGAACTCTGATTACACCAAACTTATTTTTAAGCATAATTTCTTTTATACTACTTATCAAATTTTTACAATATTAATAGACACAAAAAACTTCGTTATCCTTCGGTATTTTCGGTGACTTAGATTGTTTAACTATTTTAAATTTGCCACTGAGAACACTGAGTACACCGAGGATGTTTAAATAGTATATAAAATACATTTATCATTTCGAATAAATTTAAATCTAATATTCAAAATAATTAATCATTCTTCTTCGGTGTTTTCTATGACTTAGATGGTTAAACTAATATAATTTTGCCACCGAGAGCACAGAGTACACCGAACTTATTTTTAAGCATAATTTCTTGTATACTACTTATCAAATTTTTAAAATATTAATAAGCACAAAAAACGTCGTTTTCCTTCGGTGTTTTCGGTGACCTCGGTGGCTAACTAATTGCTTCTGGCGTGCTTAATAAATATATTCCACATAGCTTTAACAAAATACATCACATCTGTTCTTATTGGGTGTTTTAAGTAGCTTTGAGTGTACCTTTTTTCTGAATCCAGTATTTCTTCAAATGTCTTAGGCATATCTACATAGAACGGTGGTACGAGTCCAGGTTTAACTTTTACTCTCAGTTCTTGCATTTCTTTTGGGTATAGTCCAAAATAGTGTTTGCTTAGTGCTCTGACTCCGACAAATTTAACATCGCCTTTGAGCATATTCCAAAACTGTGGCAGTTCATCTATCCACATTTTTCGAAATATTTTTCCCCAAAAGGTAACCCTGAAATCATTTTTAAATTTTCCGCCTTCTTGTAAGCTGCATACATTATAGACATAATCTTGAAGGTATTCTGAGTAAGGATGCATAGTACGGAGTTTATAGATTCTGATATTTTTAAAATCTTTACCGATACGATTAAGTTTTATCAGGGGACCGTATGATGGGTTTTGGTCATTCAGAGGAGGTTTGATTTTTCTTAGTATATAAAACATTCTTTGATCTATTTCTGTTTTATTTACTAATTCAAAACCACAGAAATAGAACCTGCCAATTATTTCCGTTTCGGACAGTGCTCTGTTTTTGCCTTTTGTTATCATAAAATACCAACCCTGTATGACAGGTATTTTGGGAAAGACACGATTAATGATGAAATCTGCAAAGTAAAGACCGGTTCCAAAGAATAAACTATATTTTTTTATGAAATAATTCCATCTTTGAGTGATTGTTTGAGCGTTTAATATGCATATTCCGCCAGTTTCCAGATTGGTATTAAGTTGAATTAAGTATTGATTAATTCTGCGAAAATCATTAATTTTGTGTAGATTTAAGAAAAAGTGCAGGCTTTCTGTTTCCTGATTTTGTATATTATAAAATGTTTCACTATCCAGTATTTGTGATTTATTTTTATTGATAGATAAAAGATCCAGAGTGCTATTCAAAAAATCAAACAGTTCCTGATATTTATCAAGATATTTCTCCCATAGGCTAATAATTATTGTCTCACTTTCGGGAGTGTTATAAGTTATTTTGTCAAGACAATAGTCCTTAAACGGTACTTTATTTTTAGCATCTTTTATCTTATACCATTTGTTATCTGTATCAATTACTTCGGTTAAGTTTTTAGATATCAAACTTGTATCAGAATAACTTACATTTTCAGTTTTAAATTTTAGGGCATAGTATTTGCCAAGATAAAGCATTATTTCAGCTATAGTAATCATAAAGACAAAAAACGGAAATCTGATACTTGGTAACTGAACAAGACTATAAGCTTTAAACATATAAAAAATCAGGTAAAAAATTAAATTAGTAAAGATGATATATGTTAAACCTTTGATAACTGCTCTCATTTTAAACTTTGAAACCAGTACAGATAAACTAATCCAGATTATAATAAATAGAAAATACTTCCTTTGAAAAGCAATATTAAAAAAACTGATACCTTTAAAAGATACCAGTATCATCAAATAAACTATGATTAAATCAAAAAAATATATTAACTTTTTACTGGCAATATTCATATGTTAGATCCTTTTTTAAATGGAATACGGAATGTGGAATACAGAATGTGGAATACTTATGTTGATCTGATAGCTTGAATATAAGCAAATAATTTACGACTGCATTTATCAAGTAACTCTTCCATATGAGAAGAGTAACCATAACTTAAATCTTTTGACAGTAAGATGTAGTATCTACATTCCTCTATTGATCCCTGAGATATATTATAAAAGCGAATTTTATCTTTTGTACCGAATTTTTTATACCCTTCACAAATATTTGCTGCAATAGAAACAGTTGCTCTTCGAAATTGAGATGTAAGCCCATACAATTCATCTTTAGGGAAATGTTGAGTAAGTTCATAAACTTGCAACACAAATTGATGAGCTAACTGCCAGGCTTCGATTTCTTTAAAACTACTTGTTCCCATTTATTCTCCCGTCTTCTGTATTCTGTATTCTGTATTCTGCTTACTGTCTCCCGCATTCCCGTCTCCTGTCTCCCGTATTCTGTATTCCGTATTCCGTATTCCGTTCACTCATCACAGTTCACTCATCACTCTTCACGCATTACTGTTCCCGTCTTCCATCTTCCGTCTTCTGTATTCCGTTTACAGTCTCCCGCATTCCGTATTCCGTCTTCCGTTCACTCATCACTGTTCACTCATTACGCTTTACTCCTCACCGTTCAAAAAAACAGACCTCTAAGTTTTTCATTCTAGAGATGATATAAACTCTCCAAACAAGAGAATTTTTCGACTCTTGCTCTTATCAAAAATTAGATGCTCAAAATCTCTCATTTTATCTTTTAAGTTTACCGATTTAAGAATTAATTCTGTTTGACTTTTTAATTCTTCTAAAGAGCTTATATTGCATTTCTTTTTTAAAAAGTAGTAATCAGGTTTTGTTTGAGCAAGTAAAAACATCACATCATAGAAATCCCGACCTTTTTGACGAGCCAGCATAGCAGAAATTTTCATAGAGCAAAGTATATTATCCGGAGGTACAGGAAATGGAAAGAAAAATCCACAGCCTTTGATATTAATCAACTTTGGTTGATAATTTATTTCCTGATCCTGACTCTCTAATTTTATCAAAAAGCGTTCATCTTTATGTCCTGTTAAACCCAAATCAAATAATAAATTAGGAAAATAAATATTACATCTGTAAGCTTTCAGTTTTTCCTTTTTAGTATTTCTGATTTCAGCTTTCCAACCATTGTTTTGAAGAAACCGTAATACTTTTTCTCCTATCTCAAGAAACTCCTCTTCAGAAACATCAACACAATCAAAGTCTAAATCTTCAGAAAAACGATCTATACCTTTTATCAACCTTAGATTTGTACCTCCAATAAAAACCAGTTTTTTTACAAAGACTGTTGTTGAAAGATACTCCAAAATTTGCAATTGTATATATTCTTTGATCATGTATTTATAAAGAACATTATTTTTTTGAAGTTGTAAAGGGAAAAAAATCTTAATTTGTTCGATCTGAATCATAAATTATATACCTTAAAAAAATTATTAACTCTCTTTTCCAGAGAAAGTGTTTCGAATTGAATACATAAACTTTCTAATTTGGCTTTATCAATGTTTTCTACAAGATACTCTTCTTCAAATCTTAAATCCTCTAAATCCTGTTCAGTTTTATAAAATGGGTATAAATATAGTAAATCTAAAATCGCTTTTTCTGGAGTGGCAATTTTTATAGCTTTAGCTTCGGTAATAAATTTTAAACAATAACCAAACATTAAATCAGGCTTGATAGTTTTATAAGAAAAATCTCCAATATCGTTTGAAAAGGTGGAAGTCTTAAGGGGGGTAACACTAGTTATTTGAACTACTGCTTCGGGGATTATTCCATAAAAAGATAAAGCAGAATAAAGGCTTATGTAAGAAGGATTGTATATTTTATTTGCAAAGTAGAAGGTATAGTCAGGTTTTGATTTATATTCAGAAAATGCATAATATCCCTGTTTTAATCGAAAAATGTATCCTTTCTTGAGCCATCTGCTTATATTATTTCTATCAAAATCTGCTTGCCAAGCATAAATCTGATTGATGCTGAAACAAGCAAAATCGAACATTTTAGTTTTGAATTTAAGAAAATCCATAATATTTTATTTCCATACTTCAGCATTTATACTGCATTGTCGAAACATTATTAACCTCATTTCTTTGCGTAATCTGTAAAGTGTAATCTGTGAAGTGTAAAGTGTAACCTGTTCTCTCATCACTGTTTACTGTTCACCGTTCACTGTTTCCCGTATTCCGTCTTCAGTCTTCTGTTTACTGTCTTCCGTCTTCTGTATTCTGTTTACAGTTTACTGATTACGCATCACAGTTTCCCGTCTCCCGTATTCTGTCTCCCGTTTACAGTTTACAGTTTACTGATTACAGTTCCCGTCTTCCGTCTTCAGTCTCCCGCATTCCGTATTCCGTATTCCGTTTACAGCTCACTCCTCACCCATTCCGCACCAAAACCCTCTTCACCACATTCTTCACATTCTGCATTATCAATTCTTTTGTCCATTGTATGAGCTTATCTTTCCATCTTTGAAGAGGAAAGGGAAAAAATTATCTCAAATATCAATCTCTTTAGTGGTTACCTCAGATATGAAAGAATAAGTTATTTTTCAAAAGAGCAAATTTTCTTAATATATGATGGATAATTAATATTTATTAACAAATATAATAGACCGTTATTTATTTTAAATTACAGTTCGAGGCGATGATTCCATAACTTTATTATATTGATTATGAATATTAGTTATTTATATTAAGAAAAATTTAGGATTATACATTGTAAAAATATTTATAATGTTATCTTAAACATTTATAATATGTAGAAGCATAACACTTTGAAATTCTATTCCAATTATATTCACTATGAACTTTATCATAAGCCAATTGTGCTTTAGTAGTCAATTCATCGAAAGAATTTAGTGATTTTTCAATTACAGAAGACAAATTCTTACAATTATTATTCTTAAAAAAAGTTATCTCCGATTCATTGAAAATATCTTTATTTTGAATAATATCACTTGCAATAACTGGAATATTTATAGATGCTACTTCCAGTAACATCATAGACATTGCTTCCATATTTGAAGGAAAAATAAATATTTTTGATTTACTAATCTCAAACAGTAATTGTTCTTTGCTCTTTATCAGACCATGGAATACTACTTTTTTAAAATAACTATGTTTTTTTAATCGCATATAATAATCTTCAAGATATTTTTCATCACCATATACATGTAATATTAATTGTGAATTTAATAATTCAAGAGCATCCAGAAGCAAGTGTAATCCTTTAGAGGGAATAATCCGACCTGCCCCAAAAGATAAATCATTCTTGATATTATCAGCAAGGTTTATGTTTAATTTTTTACTCCCATTTGGAATATAAGTAATTTGCTTATTATATTTTTGACAAATGTAATTACTAAAATATTTTGAAACACATGTAACCTGATTACAGCTCTTGATAAATAAATAATCTACAAAAGATATTATTAATTTCTCACTATTCGTCCACTGATCTGGGCAAAATGTTACAAGACCATGAATAGTACCTACCACTTTGTACCTTATCCTCAAAAAAGGTAATATTATTCCAGTTAAAGAATGATGAATATGTATTAAATCATACTTTGATAAAAAAAAACAATGAAACAATGATTTCAGGTAATAAACTAATGTATTTAAGTTACGATTTTTTAATGATTTAAATACAATAATTTTGATCAATTTGTTATTATAATTTCCACTATGAGATTCAGTTGAGTAAACAGTAAAAGAAAATTCATTACAAAGATTTTCAATGATATTTTGTCCTACAGCTGCCGCTCCGCCAAAAGCAGGTAATCCCTTTAACCCAATTATAGCAATTCTTGGTTTCTTCTTTGTCATATTTTCTCCATATCTTCTATTAGTTTAAAATAGTTTTTTTTAAATGTCTCAAAAGAATAATTTTCTTTTAGCTTATTATAGCTGTGTAAACCAAAATCAATTCTTTTATTGAAATTATTTATGAGATAATCAAGTTTATCTGCTATAGTTTTTGTATCACCAACATCGCACAGATAGCCATTCTTATCATTAACTATAAGCCTATCATTATCTCCAACATTTGTTACTACTAAAGGTAATGAAAAACTCATTGCTTCCATAACTGTATTGGATAATCCTTCAAAAAGTGATGTTTGTAAATAAATATCAGCCATGTTATAATAAGAATTTATATCTTTAGGATTAATAATTATTTTAACATATTCGATAGTGTTATTCATCTCAATCCAATCTCTAAGCAGCACCTCTAAATGTCCATATCCAACAACATAATAAATAAACTCTTTATTTATTTTTCTCAGTATTTTTATAGATTCAAGAGCTGTGAACCAATCTTTTTGTTCCACAAAACGACCCAAAGAAAGTATTATAGTCTTCTCTTTTTTGGGTCTTAATATCTGATCATTGTTAAATTCAAAACAATTTGATATTACGATAGCCTTGTTCTTTATAAAACCTTTTTTCGAGAGGTAGTTTAAGCCTTTATAATTATTGTAAATTGTTTTAGTTGACAATCTATTTTGAATGAACCTTTGAAAAATCTCTTTTTTAGGATTTAATACTGCATTTCTAACACCAGGGAAAAAATACTCAACTTTAGTTATTTTTCCAATTAAACAGCCAATAAGATTTGTCGTTAGCAAGTATGAAAAAATAATTGTTATCCTTTTTATTCGTAAAAATTTATAGAATGAAATTAATTTAAAAATAATATTCCCATGTAAAAAGACAGTTTTAATATTGTTTAAGTTAATTATTTTCAAGAATTTATCATCAATTTGATTTCCATAGAAAACTAGTAGCCATACATTATACTTTTCATTTAGTGCCTTTGCCAAAAGAACTGCTTGTTTTTCTGCTCCCCCAGATAATAAAGTATTAGTAAATACGACAATATTTTTTTGCGTTAAATTATTTTTAGCCATATTCTTTTATCTTTTCTTTTTATTAACATAGATTTTAAGTAGAGATTTATTAATCAGCATTTATTGTGACACTTTTCAACTTATCTACCATGAATTTTTGCATAGTTCCATATGAAAATAGTTATACTTATAAGTAAAGAATAAATGTAAAATGTCAATTTTGTTTTTTTGCTTTGATACATAAATCCATATCCAAAAAATATTAGCATAATGTTAATTTTCAATATGTTAAACCTTATTGATGTGATATAAAAAGATGATAATAGCACAATTGTATATAGTATAATAATTAATAAGATATGTAATGCTTTTTTGTTTGATAATGACAGTATCATACCTTTAATGCAAAAAAACGCACTAAATACCCAGAGAAATAACCCTCCAGAAAAAAACCATTGCATACTAATACCCCAGTGCTGCATATTAGTTAAACTTAAGCTTGGATAAGGTGTTATTAAAGCTTGTGTAAACAACACTGGTAAACTAGCATATTTTGCAAAAGATTGACCTTTCATTAAATATTCATCTTGGGATCTACCGCCAATATTTGATTCTTCTCCTAAACTAATTCCTGCATACGCAAAAGTTTTTATCTTAACTTCATTGTAAAATCCGAATAGCCCAAGCATTAAGAGAAGTCCTATAAAAATGAATATAGGATAAAATATCTTTTTTTTAATTGATTTTTTTGAGTTAAAAAAAAGAGATACGATTATTGATAAAAGAACTATTATTGCAAAAACTGTACGCATTGAAAATAATATCAAAATTGAAAATATTAAGTATATTATATATGATTTACTTTTATTTTTACTTAACATTTGATAACTATAAATGCAAAGCAGAGTGAAAAAAGTCATATATACTTCTTTAGTAGTAATAAAAGCCATTGTTATCATTGGTAAAAATATGCTTGAGAAAAGAGATGACAGTTTTGCAATTCTTGAGTTAAATAAATCAATAGATATTTTATAAATTAGTACAACAGATAGACTGTCAACAATTGCTTGAATTAGTTTGCTTATGATAATACTTCTAAAAAAAAGGTATTTTAAACTTAATATAAATGGATATCCTAAATCATCAAACTCAATTCCTTTAATTAAAGAATGAATATTATCTATCGAAAAATTGTTTTTATAAATATATACTAATTTTGTTCCTAAATTGTCATAGAAAGTTGTATCATATTCTTCAATAGAAAGATCTGCATTATAAAAATAGTATAAAATATAATATAATATGCAAAAAATTAATATTCTAAATACTATACTAACTTTAAATAAATAACTTGTGGTTAACTCTTTATTCCTGAATCGATCAATTGAATACTTGAAAACTAATATTGAAGTAAAAAATGATAAAAAATTAAATAAGTAATAATAAGAGCTAAAAGTGTCTTTTTTGTAAACAGTGAATAGTAAAATATTTATAAATAATGTACAAAGTAAGCACAGTTTTACGAATGATTTTGTAGTTAAATACATAAGTCCTTTTCTATATATACTTTATTTAAATAACAAATAATATGTTTATATTTATTATTAAAATATTTGAAATTTTTAAATCTGTTAAAAAAGAAGATTCAGTCACTTAAACTATGAGAAAACATAAATTAAAAACTATTCAATAAAGTTATATCGTCATGTTAAAACATTCTTTAAATTTCTGTCAAATTAAATATAAAAGCAATACTGAATAATATCACCTTAGGTTATTTATAATAAACTCTGTAATTCTTTTCGAAGCAAAACCATCTCCATAGGGATTATAAGCTCTGCTCATACGAATATACTCTTCTTCATCTTCCAACAAAAGTTTAAATGAATTATAAATAGTTTCTTCGTTAGTGCCAACTAGCTTTAGAGTGCCTGCGTCAATTCCTTCTGGTCGTTCTGTTGTATCTCTCATAACAAGAACAGGTTTGCCAAGGCTTGGAGCTTCTTCCTGAATACCACCGCTATCGGTTAGAATTAAATATGACTTTGCCATGAAATTATGAAAGTCGATTACATCAAGTGGTTCAATTAATTTTAGCCTGTCTGTTTTTCCAAATATTTCATTTGCAACTTCTCTTACAACAGGATTCATATGTATTGGATAGATTGCTTTTACATCAGCGTTTTCATCGATTATTCTTTTTATCGCTTTAAACATATTTTTCATAGGTTGGCCAAGATTTTCGCGACGATGAGCAGTAATCAATATCAGCCTACAATCTCCCACCCAGTCAAACTCGTTATGATGATAATTTTCCTTGACAGTTGTTTTTAGTGCATCTATAGCAGTATTTCCTGTTACAAAAACTGAATTTATATTTTTACCTTCTCTCAAAAGATTTTGTTTCGATAGCTCAGTCGGAGCAAAATTAAACTTTGCAATGATTCCCACTGCCTGACGATTGAATTCCTCCGGGTATGGTGAAAAGATGTTATAAGTCCTAAGCCCTGCTTCCACATGTCCGACAGGTATATTAAGATAAAAACATGCCAGAGATGTTACAAATGTTGTGGATGTATCTCCATGTACTAAAACTAAATCCGGCTTTTCTCTATCAAGTACATCTTTGATACTTGAAAGTATATTTATTGTAACATCAAACAATGTTTGTTTGTGTTTCATTACAGACAAATCTATATCAGGTATAATTTCAAAAGCTGATAAGACCTGATCAAGCATCTCTCTGTGTTGACCTGTTACACAAACTACTATTTCTAGGTTCTTTCTTGACTTCAGTTCTTTAACTAAAGGACACATTTTGATTGCTTCAGGTCTAGTACCAAAAACGAGTATAATTTTTTTTAACATGCTTATTCCTATTTTTAATTATTTAGAATTTTAAAATAAAGTTTTTAATCTGACTATCAATTATTTTATTAGCAATAATATATGTAAGAAAATGAATGAAAAATACATTTAAAGAGTAAATAAAAATTGTTAAGTATGGATTTAAAGATAGATAAGACGAAATAAAAAAAACACACAAAATTAAAAAAATTCTTACAATATCGATAAATAATGATAAATGTTGTTTTTCAAATATTGTGAAAACTTGACTCACAGGAATGAAGATCATATTCGATGCCATAGCCAAAATTAAGGACTTTGCGAACTTTCCTGATAATTGCCATTTATCTCCAAAAACATGAGAAAACAAAATAGGCCCCCCAAAAAAAATTATAATAGATACTAAAATACTAATGAGAGTTAATTTTTTAATCAATTTATTAGACAATAATTTAATTCTTTTAGGGTCAGTTCTACTTAGAAATGCTACTTCTGAATAAAAAACTCTTCCAACTGAAGTTCCTATTAAAGATATCGGAACATTTATCAAACTATAAGATAATCCAAATAATCCCGTTATTTCATCTCCAAAAAATTTACTTAACATTAAAATAGGTATTGAAGCACTTATTGATCCTAAAAGCTGAGCAGGTGTAGAAAAAAAAATAAAAAATTTATTAATTTCTAATAATTTATAGCTATTAACTAAATCTAACCTACCTGATAGTTTGCTGACATCAAATGATTTTAGCAGTGTTAAAAAGGATATTATTTGACTTATTAAGAAAGAATAAATTAATCCTAATGAAGTAAATCCAATATATCCGAAAAGTATTTTGCATACATTAAGTGAAAAACTTTTTAAAATATTAGCTAAAGTGATTTGTTTAAACAATCTATGACGATATAGCCATTGCAAAAACACATTAAAACAACCCATAAAAATTAATGAGAGAGGAATAAAAAATGAAAAACCTATAAAGCTCTGAGCATTAAAAATTGACAAAAAATCAGACTCAAAAAAGATAGTTATCAAAAATAAACTAATGCTAATTATAGTAATAAGTAAGAGGCATAATTTAATAATATTTATAGCTGTGCTATCATTCTTAGCTATAGGAATTGCCAATTCAATTTTCAATGACATAATAAAACTAAAAGGTGTTAAGATAGATATAAATAGCGATAGAACACCAAAATCTTCAGGTGTATATAATCTTGTAATGATTGGCATACAAATTATTGATAAGATTTGTCCTATAGCAGTACTTCCGCTAATTAGTAAAATACTATGAAAAAATGAATTATCTTTAATTTTTGAAAATATTTTCATAGTCATTTATATAGCTATCCCAAATATACTTTTCCATTAGTTCTATTTTGCATTTATTAAAATTATCATTTCTATCATATTTCTTAAGTATATTGATATAATTTTCCATAATGTAATCCTCGTTAATATCATTAGTACTTAATACATATTTTTCAATATTAAGTATATCTATATCACCAATATTATCTGTTGATATAAGCTTAAGGCCTGTTGATAGATATTCGAAAATTTTTGTAGGAGACGCGACTCTATTCACAAGACTATCATCTCTAATAATTAATCCAAAATCTGCAGCCATTTGATAATTAACTACTTCAAAATGATTTACAGACTTAATTGTATATTTATCATTTTGAACATGATATTTTTTAAACAAATCTTCTACATCCTTTAAATTAGAAGTTACTAGAAAAATAAAAAATATTTTCTTTTCAAATTTTAATAAAATCGAAAAAAATAATATCATTTTCTCAATACATTGATATGGTGTAAATGATCCATTATATATAAATACATTCTCATCAGTTAACTTTAATCTTTCTCTATATTTAAATCTCATAGAGTTAGAAAAAGCTATCTTTTGTTGATCAATACAACTTGGAACTACGATAATATTTTCGGATTTTAAATCAAAATTCATACATAGATAATTTTTAAAATAATGCGATACACATATTATTTTTTTTGCATTCTCAATTGTTGTTTTTTCCATTTTTTTTAAGTATCTATATTCTTTTTCAATAGCTTTATGTTTTAAATTGAATTCTTTAAATTCTTCAGGAACAACACCATGATAGTCTAATATATAAGGTATTTTGTATCTTAAAAAAAATTGGTATGCAATGTAGCCTGCTTTTAAATTTTCAGCATAAATTAAATCTATTTCCATTGTTTTTACTTTATAATAAAGTAGTTTAGAAGTTATCCAATAATAAAAACAGTAAGAATTAAATAATCGGAATCTAGGTATTGTATAGATAATGTTTAAATTAATATAATTTTTGTTTATGTATTTTGATTTATGATTTTGAATTCTTTTCTTTAAACTCATATTTAAATATTTGTGAAATGATAAAAAATGTACTCCATAAAAATTAACAGAATTTATTTGATAAAACAACTTTATCTGACGACATATTCTTTGTGAAAAACCTCCATTTCCATAAGAGTTATAAGTAAACAAATGTACTATATTCATATTCCTTTTCCTTTTTTGATTTAATGTTTAAACCATATAGTATCAATTCCCAATGAGCCTCACATTCAATAAAATTATTTAACATTAGTAGTTTTTTTTCATTGTAAAAAAATCTTATCAAATTTCCTTTAAAAATATACTTGTCTATCCTTGACAACCATTTACCCATAGGAGAAAAAGCTCTCAAATAACCATTAATCATTGATAAAGCAAATTTACTATATTCACTTTCTATAAATATTACATCCAATGTATTTTCTGATCTCTTTTTGAAAGAGGATAAGATTTCTTTTGATTGATTTTCATTTGCTAACCTAATGATTTCTTTTTGTTTTACTATAGGGATGAAATTAATTTTATTCTCTGGTAACTGTAGATCGATAATTAAACTTGTTTGCCATTCTTCTCTCTCTGAATGATCAAAGATAAAATTTCCCTGACCATAGATTATATGGTTATTGTTATAACTTTCATAAGAACCAATACAGTGGCTGTGTTGACAAACTACAAGATTTGCTCCTTTATCTGTCATTTTTCTACATACTTTTTGCAAATATGGTGAAGGGTATCTGTAATGTTCTTTTCCTCCATGATACAAAACAATTACATAGTCTGTATTTTTTTTTAAATCTTGTATGTGATCTAAACTCTCAAGAGGATCAAAAGGATTAGCTCCTCCTTTACTATAAGTTGCAATTGTAAATTCATGCTCTGCACAAGCATAAACACCTATTTTGTAATTGTGATAGTCAATAATGTATGGTTTCTGTGCCTGATTTAAGTTTTCTCCTGCACCAAGATAAGGAATATTGTTTCCTTTTAAAAGATTTATGGTGCTATCAAGGCCTTGTTTACCCTGATCCAATATATGGTTATTAGCTAATGATATTAGAGATGGATTTAGACTTTTAATCCCATTGATTGAGGAGGTAGGGGCAATCAGATTTGGTCCGCATTTTTTTATTGGACTCTCAAAATCTGTTAAAGGTACTTCTAAATTAAAAATCCTTAAATCTGCTTTCTGCCATAATGCATTTAAGTCCTTTCCAATCAAGCTTTCAACATTCCCTTCATTAAACATTTTAACATTTTGTCCTATAGGTATTAAATCGCCTGCAATTAATAATTTCATTTATAATTCTCCTTTATTGGTAAAGATAGCCAAGAGCCTAGAATATAATCATATTCCTCAGGAGTAAACTCTTCATAACCAGAGCCAGGATAAAATGTCAATTCGCCAATATAAAGCTTTAAATTAATCTCATAAAAATCAATACGAATAAATGGAATATTGATAGATAAGCGTTCAGAAATTTCAATCATTTTTTTGTAATTGAAAGGTTTTGGAATGATCTGATTACTTCTTTTATAATGACGCTCAAATGGCAAAGGATTCCAGTTTAAATCAAAGAAATCAACATTAAGTCCATTTTTTGATTTACGATTTAAACAAACAAATGAACATTTTACATCCCCATTAAAACACAAAAATTTATAATCCATCATCTCAATACCAGACTCATCAACCATAAATTTCTCTGCAATAATGCGTGGTTTTACATTTTTATATGGCCATTCTCTACATCCCCAATAGTAGTTTCTCTTTAAATGTTTAGTAATTTCTTTTTTCAATTTATTTAAATCTATATTATTTTTATCTTTGCATATCCACACCCCACCGCTATCATGAGTCGTCTTTAATACAAATTGATCTGGTAATTTACTAAAATCTATATCATCAAACTTATCCCAAACCCCTAATAAAGGGATTAAATACTCCTCTCCAATTTTTTCTTTTATATAATCCCTTACTTCATACTTGTCGACCATTTTTGTATAATCAGGATTTCTATCATATAATTTCAACCATTGAAGTTTTTCATTAAAAGTTTTTGGTTTTGCTATATTTATTTTTTTTTTGACTTTTAAAAAAAATTTGATTTTTAAAAAAAAAAAATCTGGAATAATTGCAAAATATTTTTTTTCTAAGATGTATAAAATAAATAGTGATGGTTGTTTGAATCCTTTAATTAATTTTTCATACATTTTTATATCCTTAAATATTTCTTCTATTTAGTTTTATTTTTCCTATTGTAATTAAAAACATATTAATATATGCTTTAATTCTAAAATATCATAATAAATAAAAGACTATGATGATCAGATAAATGATAGATTTATTAATACAATAAAAATATATTTACCTTACTCCTATCTACATAGATTCTATTTATGAACTAATCAAACTCGGTAAAACATTAAATCTATTCTGTAATAGATTTAATCAACTGTATTTACACAGCATAATAACTATTAAATCTATAAAGACTATAACCAATAATCAAGAAGTAACTAAATAGCTACTTACATTATTATGATATTATTACTCATCATATATTTAGAATATTCTTAAAATCCCAGCATTAGGTACTTTAGCATTTCTTTTTGGATCATAGAGAATCAAGTAAGGGCAAAAATTTGAATCTTGAGGATTATTAATATTAGGATAAGTAGTATTATCAATAATTAAGTCATTTACTGGTGTATTCTTCCAAAAGTTACTTATTGCATCAATGTTGTTTCTCACCCCAAGACCTCCTGAAGCTAAATAACTAAAGCCTGAAAACATATTTGCCCTAGCTATTAGTGAAATCATAATATTATTACCTAATAGATTATTATTCTTTATAACTGGATTTGAATAATCATAAAATGCATGTATATAATGTTTATGTGTTTGAATGCAATAAGTCTTACTGCCATAAAAGTTATTGTATTCAATCAAAGGATTAGAGGCAACTGTAGAAATACTGTAATCATTATTTTCAAAGTTGTTATTTTTTATATTTATGCTACCATAAAATGGTCTGACTGCAACATAGTTTGAATGAAAATAATTGTTCTGGACAATGGCTTCATTTTCTGATAAAAGAATGTTTTCAACATTGTTATAAAAGATATTTTTCTCAATTACAGATGAACCGGAAAACATATGAGCCCGTTGAGAAAAATCTGTCACAAGCACATTAGAAAAAGTATGATTATCAGAATTTACATTGGCATGAGAAAAACCATGTTGAGCACGGATGTTTGTGTAGATTGAGTTGTTTGGGGAGATGTTTAAACCGTCTTTGAGGAAGGAGACTTTGCCGTTCTGGAGAGTGATTTGTGATGTACCGAGGATGTTGATGCGATCGAAGAGAACATTATCTAATTTTGAATTTTCCAAAAGGTCAGGGAGTGCGTTAATTGAATGGGCTGAGGTGAGCCACCAGCGGATGCCTGTTTCCGGGGTGGAGATTGTGCTGTGAAAGTCTATCTTACGGTTTACTCCGACTGCGAGGATGGTGCCGGGTTCTATGGTGACAGGGGCAGTGATGATGGTGTTTTGGGGGAAATTGTATTGGACACCGGTCTGGAAAGTGATAGGGATGGAGACCACTGGAGGGATAAGCACAGAGGGATAAAGATAAAACATATTAGCCACCGAAGACACCGAAGAAGAGTTTAAAGCATTCTTAACCACAGAGGAGTTATCTAATTTTGAATTAAAGATTGCTTCGTCGACAAGCTCCTTGCAATGACTAACTGAGGTTGATTTTGAATTAGGTGTAGAGAGAGTGTTTGAACCTTCTGAGAGGTGGATATTATAAACATACTTTAAAGAATAGCCTTCTTTGAGTAAAGCAAGATTGTACTTGCCGGGGCGGATACCCTCTAGCTTGAAATTGCCTGCCAGGTCGGTCTGGGTGAATTTTACAGGAGTTTGCAGGCGGTGATCGAATTCTGTTTCCTGAGTGATAATGACACCGATGTGTGGATACTCCTGGTTGATACGGACTAATGTCGTGTCAAGATAAGCTAAGTTATACAAAACAACAGTAACACCACTGTGGTCGTCAGAGTTCAGAAGAGAGATAGTGCCGGCTAATGAAGCATTACCTGAAGACGAAGAAGTCGTACAGGAGACTACTAAAACCACTGAAAAAATTAAAATTAAATATTTATACATAAGATATCCTTTATATTTTACCATAGAGAAGATTTTTTTATACCACGAAGAACACTAAGAGATTGTTGAGCCCTTTCAGGGCTAAGGTTTTGAGGGGATGCTCTATCCGTAAGCTGCGCTTCGCTTGCATACGGTTATGCATGTTTAATCCCTGCGGGATTTATTCTAATTATGAATGTTGAATTTTAAATTATAAATTAAACCACTCAGCCCTGAAAGGGCATAACAATGATAACCGTATGCAAGCGAAGCGTAGCTTACGGTAAGACTCACACTCAAATCCTTAACCCCGAAGGGGTTGGATTATCGATCCCAGTGCCTTTCATCTAGAGTAAAGCCTAACTGAGCTAAAAACTCAGAATATTCTTCTTTAAATGATATCTTTTTGTGATGTTCTCGCTGATTATTGATGTAATTGATTATCAAATCTTTGTCTTTAGCACTATATGTTAATGCAGCATATCCTTCACCCCAACCGGTAAATTTTTCAAATCCTGATATCTGTTTTAATCTTTTACTGGTACTGACCTTAATTTCACGAATAAAATCGGCTAATGATATGCTTGGATGTATAGATGTCAATAAATGTATATGGTCTTCAACTCCATTTATTCTATACAATATGCTATTATAGTTTTTGATAATACCCCAAATATATCTATACAGATCATCAGAATATTCTATAGATAATGTAGGTTTACTTGCTTTCGTTCTTATGATTATATGATAGAGTAATTGTGTGTAACTCATATATTTCCTACATATTTTATTTTTTGTTGAGCCCTTTCAGGGCTAAGGTTTTTGGGGTGACTTTAACCGTAAGCTGCACTTCGCTTACATACGGTTATGCATATTTAATCCCTTCGGGATTTATTCTGATGTTGAATTTTAAATTATAAATCAAACCACTCAGCCCTGAAAGGGCATAACAATGATTACCGTATGCAAGCGAAGCGTAGCTTACGGACAGAAATACACTCAAGAGCTTAACCCCGAAGGGGTTGGAATAATTTTAAATTGAAGAAGATTGCCACGGCTAAAGCCTCGCAATGACAAACAAAACAGGATTTGCCACCGAATAAACACCGATAAAACGTACAAAAGAATTAGTGGTTAATCTTTTTATTCTCTTAATTTTTTAATATCTTCAATAGGTAAGCCGGTCAAAGACTGGATAACATCTATACTAATCCCTTGCAATAGAGCTTTTTTTGCAATTTCTAGTGCTTTTAATTTTTCACCTTCAAGTTTGCCTTCAAGTTTGCCTTTTTCAATGCCTATTTTTACGCCATCTTCTTTGGCAAACTCAAGGTCATACTTTATTGTATTTGCAAGACTCTGTGCGTATCTCTTATCCTCTTCATAACGATTATATATTGCTCGTTCATCATCCGGCAAATTAAGAACTGCAAGAGTTTCGTAAGCTTCTTTTAAGCCTTTTGCAGTAAAGTCATCCTTGATTTCAGAGTTCTTAAAAAAATAAACCCATTCATCAAGAGTATTTTTAGCAACATCATCAAAACCATTTACTTTAATTAGATAGTACTCCGGATATAATTCTGATGGAGTCGTTTTATTAAATAACTTTTGCTGTTTAGCAGATAGTTTTAACTGTTCATGATTATGAATGCCGAAAAACTGAGTTGTGCCATGATATACGTAATCCTCACCTAAACCAATATCAAAATATAAAATATTCACACTTATAACTTTTACTAATTCACCATAATCTGAGCCAACCTTAATATGTTCTGTCAAGACTTTTGAGCTGCCATATAGTATTCTCTGGAAATAATCATATTCATAATCAAATTGTAACTCAAGAATAATTATCTCTTCTTTGCTGTTTTTTATCTTTAAGTCAACCCGATTGAATTTATCATAGGTACTTTCTTTATTGCTTTCTGATTCAAGTAACTCTATAATTTTTATATCTTCATATAACAATTCACTTAAAAAACCTTCAAGTATAACAAAATCTGCTTTACTTCTTAAAAGCTTTTTAATTGCCCAGTCAAGGGATACTGTTTTTCTGCTTTTTGACATAATATTCCTTTTTTTATTTTTACCACAAAGAACACATAGAAGTATTTATTTTACCACAGAGAACACAGAAGGCACTAAGAGTATTGTTGTGCAAGCATCTTGCTTGCACTTGCCTTTCCTACAAGCTGGAAGCTTATAGAACATAATGTTGTGCGAGCATCCCTGCTTGCACTTTGGCTTTGAGTTCTTTGTGTGCTTAGTGGTTATACTTCTTTTTTATTTTACTACAAAGGACACTTTATTAATATATTAGTTTACAGCTTCGCCCGTTCACTTCGGGATTATGCATATAAATACAAATATATCCCTAAAAAAAATGAACACTATCAAGAAAAAGAATTCACTTAATAGAGTCAAGAAATTTTTAATATTATATGTATCGACTTACAATAAAAATGCTAACTATCATAGAGACTACTAAATAACTATTCATAAGTGCAAGCAGAGATACTCGTACAACATAACTTACAGCAAGAAGTTTTCTATGGTCTCTAAAAACTCTGAGATTAGTGTCACTCACTATGATACAGCTTCGCCCCGTCACTTCGCATTAAAAGAAGTTTATGCCTATATAATAAATAGCAATAATAAACATTAATCCTAAATTGTCAAGTATTTTTAGATTCTCAATTTTAAAAGGGTGCAAGCAAGATGCTCGCACAACATTACTATTCATAAATGCAAGCAAAAATGCTCACATACTACAAACATTACAAAATATTCTCTATAAGTTTTTCTGTAAAGGCTTGCCAAGAATATTTTTTATTATTATCTTTTATGTATGAAACAAAATTTTGTTTTTTATTAAAGAAGTCAAGAATTATTTTTGCTAAGTCGTCAGAATTTTCATTTTCAAAAGAGAGACCTGTTTTGCCCTCAATAATCATATCTTTCAAACCATTGATATTTGAGACAATTACAGGTTTATTATAAGAATAAGCAAGTTGTACAATGCCGCTCTGCGTAGCAGTACGATATGGAATAACCACTAAATCTGCACCTACAAAATACTTATCGACATCAGAACTTGGAATATATTTATTGTTAAAAACAAAATTTATATCTTGAGTAAAGTCCTTAATTATCTTTTGATACTGTGTATCTTTACCATAGATTTCGCCGGCAACTACGAATTGTATATCTTTTATTTTCTTTGATACTTTTGGAATAGCTTGCAAAAAAACATCTAAACCTTTATAATGTTTAATATATCCAAAAAATAAAACTGTGGGAATATCTTTTAAATTAAGGTCTTGTAAAGCTTTTTGTTTATCAAGAGTGTTTGTGTCTATTTCATATAAAGGATGAAAAAGCTCAATAAGCTTATCTTGATTAAAGTTTTTAAAATTTTTTGTAGAATAAGCGACTGTTTGAGAAAGAACTATTACTTTATGTGAATTATCAATTAAATATTTTGTCAGCTTAGTCAACATAAACCATTTTTCGTGAAACTCAAGATTATGGCATAAAAGACAAATTCTAATCTCTGAATTAAGTCTAAGATATTTCATTATATATAAATAGGCTAAACTAAAAAATGGTATCCAGAATTTTATTATTATGATATCAGGATTATAATTAATTATCTTTTCAGCTGTTTGTTTCCAAGTGAATGGATTATATGGGGTTAATACTCTATGGATTTTATATTTAAATTGTTTTGGCTCAGTAAAGTCAAATTGATTTTTTCCCGGGAAAAAAAATTTTGGATATTGATTTTTAAAATTAAAAACTTCTATTTCATTATTCTTTGCCAGATGGTCTGCCATATTATGAAGAAATTGTGCAATACCACCTCGAAAAGGATATGCAGGTCCTAAAAAAGCTATTTTCATTACTATAAAATACTATCTAATTTTTCAATGGATTCTTCAAATGGAGCTGGTTCTTCAATTTGTTGTCTAAGAAACTTATTTACAACCTCAATTTTTTCAACAGCAGTGTCTATCTTAGGATTTGAACCTTTAGAATATGCACCAATATTAATAATATCTTCAGCCTCTTTATATGTAGCCATTAATCCTAAAACAGAGTTAGCATTTTGTTTATGTTCTTTTGTAGTAACAGAATTCATTACACGGCTGATACTGGTTAATACATCAATAGCCGGATAATGTCCCTTGGCTGCAATCTTACGCGATAAGACAATATGACCATCTAAGATAGAACGAGCAGCATCAGCTATTGGTTCATCCATATCATCACCTTCAACTAAAACAGTGTATAAACCTGTAATTGTGCCAATATCAGAGGTTCCTGCCCTTTCCAGTAATTTTGGCAGGGTAGCAAAAACAGAGGGAGTATATCCTTTGGTTGTAGGTGGTTCACCAATCGCTAAACCTATTTCTCTTAAAGCCATACAAAATCGGGTAACAGAGTCCATCATAAGTAAAACATTAAGCCCTTTATCTCGAAAATATTCTGCTATGGTAGTGGCAACTAATGCTCCTTTAACACGAGTCAAAGCAGCTTGATCAGAGGTTGCGACTACAACAACAGAATGCTTTAAACCCTCATCACCCAAGTCATTTTCCATAAAATCACGAACCTCTCTACCACGTTCTCCAATCAACGCAATCACATTAACATCAGCTTTAGTATTCCTTGCCATCATACCGAGAAGCACACTCTTACCGACACCTGACCCGGCAAAGATACCTGTTCTTTGACCTTTCCCACAGGTTAAAAGCCCGTCAATCGCTCTAACACCAAGCTGTAGAGGTTCTGTTATTCTTTCTCTTGTAAGTGGGTTAGGTGGATTGGCATAAACTGAACGTTTTTCTCTTAAATTGAGGTGAGATTTATTGTCAATCGGATTACCTAAACCGTCTAAAACTCTACCTAAAAGTTCATCACCGACACCGACAGCAAAAGGTTCTCTAAAGGTTGAAACTCTATTGCCGGGAGCGATACCATAAAGTTCTTTGAGTGGCATAAGTAAGGTCTTATCTTTTTTAAAACCAACTACTTCAGCCAGATGAACTTCTCCATCATTGGTGTGAATATAACAAATGTCACCTATTGAGGCTACAGGCCCATAAGACTCTACTATCAAACCAATGATTTGCGATACAGTACCACTTTGCTTAATGGGATTTATCTTATCAACTATAGATGAATATTTTTCAAAATTATACAGTTTCTGCATTTTTAAGAAGTTTTCTTTGTATTTCTGCAAATTGTGTATCTAAATCAGCATCAATAGAACCAGCCCTAAAATCAACTCTACAAGTGCCTTGTGAGATATTTTCATTTGAAACTATCTCAATATTATCGGCAAGATCAAAAGTAAGATTTAGCTTATCGATATTATTACGAACATTAGACCAATCGTTAGGATTGACATTAATTTTAATGTCTTCTTTCTCATTAAGTAGATTCAAGCTTTTTTTAAGTACTTCAAGGATAATATCAGGATTCAAACTTATTTCTGTTTCAATCACCTTACGAGCAATTTTTAGGATTAGAGTAAGAATATCTTGTTCGTGGTTCTCAATGATTTTATCAGATTGTATTTGCAAATTATTAATCAATTGATTAAGATTATTAAGCAGATTTTGAACTTGTTGAGATAACTGATTATGAGTTTGTTTGATACCGGCTTGATTACCATTTTGCCAAGCAGTTTTCTTTTCGGCTTCTAATTTTTGTTGATATTCATTTTCAATATTAGAAATCTCATTATTTATAATTTTTTCAATTAGATTTAACTGATCCGGCCTAAAGACAGATTCTTCAATAGAAATAGGATCTTTACTAATATAAGCAGATTTGACATTAAGTCCGGGGCTTATATTAAACACAAAATCAGGTTGTTTTTTTACCATAGTTTCATATTTTCTCTGTTATTTTGAAATATTAATACAAGTTATATCTACTTGATAATTAAGGTTATGAAACATAATCTTCCCCGCCTTTGGTGAGTTGAATTTCGCCTTGTTCTTCTTTTTTACGAATCACATCAAGGACATTTTGTTGAGCAGCTTCCACATCTCTAAGTCTAACCGGTCCGGTATAGTCCATTTCTTCACGGATAATTGTAGCAGCACGTTCAGACATATTTTTAAATATTTTATTTTGGACATCATCATTAACACTTTTAAGGGCTAAAGCAAGGTCTTTTTGGTCAATATCACGTAAAATCATTTGAATTGTTCTATCATCAAGATAAATAATATCTTCAAATACAAACATCAGATTCTTGATTTCAGTTGCGAGTTTAGGATCTTTGACCGATATAGCTTCAAGGATTGAGCGTTCGACTGTAGAACCAACCAAATTAATGATTTCAGCAGCAGCTCTTACGCCACCAAATTGAGTACCTTGTTGAGAAAAGTCAATTCTTTCTTCAAGGATTTGTTCGACAGTATTTATCATTTCTTGAGAAACTCTTTCCATAGAAGCAAAACGTACTACAACATCATTTCTCAAATCTTCAGGTAATTCAGCTAAAACGTTTGCAGCTTGAACGGGTTCTAATTGAGTTAATACTAATGCAATAGTTTGAGGGTGTTCTTTTTGAATAAAAGTAAGTAATTGAGTAGAATCCACTTGTTTAAGCACATTAAAACCTTTAACCTGCAAAAGCCTTTGAATCTTCTTTATAATTTCCATAGCTCTAACATCACCAAGAGCATTTTGGAGAAGTTCTTTAGCATAGTCAATACCACCGAGGCTAATGTATTCCTGAGCTTTGATTAATTCATAAAACTCTTCAAAAACAGCTTCAGTTATACGTGGTTCAACAGCATTTGTAACTGCGATTTTAGTGGTAATAGTCTCAACATCGGCATCAGGCAATAACTTAAATATATTTGCTGATGCTTCTTTACCTAAACCTATCATTAAGATACAAACCTTAGTAAGACCGTCAAAATCTTTAACTAAATCTTGATACATTTCTATAGTTTCTTTATCAAAGTTAAAATCAAAATTCATTTATAACTCCCTTATTTTTTACCATCTTTAGGTTTGCTTCTAACAAGTGGATGAGAATCTAACAACCAACTTTTAATCAGTCTAACTGCTACTTCCGGATTCTCAATAACAAATTTCTGGATAGCCTCTTGAAGTAAAATAGCTTCTGTTTGTTCTATAGCGATATCCTTCATCGGTTTAAAGGTATAAGATATCTTACCCTCTCCCATTGGCATACCTTCTTCGCCTTCAGGATAAAAGCCTTCACTACTTGCATCACCATCAGCATAAGCAGGTCGTAAGGCCTCTTCTTCTTCCTCAGTAATTGGTTTAGCAAATATTTTCTTAAATTGAGAGATTAAAACAAAAACCAAGACAATTAAAACTACTACCACAGCACCATTGATAATTAACTCTTTAAGTTCTTCTCTTTGCTCTTTAGCCTCTTGTTCTTGTTTAGCAAACTCAATTTCGCTTCTATCAAACTGCATACTATTGACTACGATTTGGTCTCCGCGATCAGCATTAAAGCCAATTGCATTTCTAACTGAAGCCTCTATTTGAGCAATTTCAGCAGGGCTACGTTCTATGTATTCTATTATTTCTTTGCCGTCTTCAAAACGCCTGTTAGACTTATAATTGACATTTACAGCAACCGTCAACCTTCTGACATCACCTACTTGAGATACTCTTCGTTGAACTGTTGAGCCTATCTCGTAGTTTGTTATTTGGTGTTCATTTACTTGAGAAAGACTATCTTTAAGATTAGTAATATTATTAACCTGTATTTCTTCAGAACGAACAATCTGCCCTTCAGGATCAAATGTTTCAGTTGTAGTTTCTAATTGATCAAAATTTATCTCTGCTGTTACTCTTACCACAGAATTACCAACATCAAGAATCTGATCAAGCATAGATTGAACTTTTAACATCAATTGATTTTCGACTTGCACTTGCATTTTGGTTTGCTGACTTGAAAGCCCGGTAATAGAATCTTCAAAATTATCAGAAAGTATCTTACCATCTTGATCAACAATCGTAATCTTTGACGAATCTAATCCCTCAACAGCAGAAGCTATTAAATTACTGATACCATCAATTTGTTTTTCTGAAAGTTTTTTGTTTAACCTAAGCATAACAGATGCAGAAGGTTCTTGTTGATCTTCTTTAAATATTTTCTCTTCAGGAAACACAAGATGAACTCTAACAAAATCTATTCCATTTATTGAAATAATTGTTCTTTGTAATTCACCTTCCATTGCTCGACGATAATTAACATTTTTTTGAACAAATTCTGTTACCCCAAGTGAAGTTTTATCAAAAATTTCAAAGCCAACTCCTGAACTCTTCAACCCAATATTCTCAGAAGCCAGACTAATCCTTGTCTCATATACCTTATCTGAAGGTATCCATATACTTGAACCTTCATCTCTTAATTTAAACGGGATCGCTAATTCATTTAATTTCTCTATTGTTTTTTGAGCATCCTCCGGAGCTAAACGTGCAAAAAGCAAACCATAATCAATTCTTGAACTAAATGATATCATAGTAATAATGATACCAAATGTAACAGCAAGTAAAATTGCAATAGTCAACCGTTGACGCAATTCCATCCGAGAATAAACTTCTTGAATCTTAGTCCAAATATGTGTTAAATTTTCTTTCATAAAACCTTCAATTTAAAATACAGGGAATGCAAATTGTTGTGCGAACATCTCTGTTTGCACGTTAAATTGTTGTCTTTTTCCTACAAGCAAGGATGCTTGTAGAACATTTATTTGTTGTGCGAACATCCTTGTTTGCACTTTACCTACAAGCAAGGATGCTTGTAGAACATTTATTTGTTGTGCGAACATCCTTGTTTGCACATTACCTAAAAGCAAGGATGCTTGTAGAACGATTGTTTGCATCTTATAAAACACAACAAAACAGTTAAACATAACTGTTGAAATATACATTACTTTTACATAGCCTATCAAAATATATGGCATCATATTATAAGTTACATTCCTGTTTTCATTATTTCTCTGTAAGCCTCTAACATTTTATTTCTGATTTCCATCACCATTTCAAAGCTCATATTTGCTTTTTCAACGGCAGTCATTACTTCATGAGCATCTATTTCTTCTCCGGCAATCATTTTTTGTATATCTTTATCAGCTTTCAACTGTAAATCATTGGCATCGTCAATATAACTTTTAAGAGTTTCATTAAATGATACACCGGATTTATTTTCTTTATTTTGTTGAGGGCTAATTTGGTCTAAATCTCTCATTTGATTTATGGCTGTTATGCGTGGATCGCTCATAAAAACTCCTTATAATTTAACATCTATCTGACTACCTTTAAACAAATCAAAACTTTGAGAGTGATTATATGGAGTATAGTTATTTTTGTCAACATTAAAATCACCAAATACTTCTTTTAATACTCTTTTTTCGTCAACGCTTAAGTATTCACGCAGGTCTTTTTTGCTTACTTCGGGTAATTCTATATCGTTTGCTTGATTAATATTTTTTGATTTAACCGGGTTATCATCAGTTTTATTTTTATATATTTCATGATATTTTTGTAAAACTGAAGATTGGGTATTTTGATAATTACTTAAAATATTAATAGCCATAATACATCTCCTTAAATCTTAAGGGCATTTCTTATCATATCTTTTGCACTGTTTAAGGCAGTAACATTTGCTTCATAACTACGTGAGGCTGTGATTAAGTCAATCATTTCCTGAACAGGATTAATATTTGGTTTTGCTACATAACCTTCTTCATTAGCTTCCGGATGGTTTGGGTCATATATCATTTTCAAGGCTGCAGGATCTTCTGAAATATTGGCAACGTGAACACCATAAGCTGACTCATCAGTAAGTTTTTTAAATGGTTGTGCCGGATAATGATTATCTGCAGTTCCTTCCATTTCGAGTCTATTTTTTTGTAATACTTCTTTAAATTGAGGAAGCTTAAGGTCTCCTTCTTCATATTTACCATTCTCAATATGAACAAGTTTTCGACGATAAGGACCACCGTCTGCAGTTTTGGTAGTATCTACATTAGCAAGATTTTCAGAAACAACATTCATTCTTGTTCTTTGTACAGAAAGCCCTTGAGCACTTATATTCATCGAGTGAAATAATGATTTATATATCATAATTTATCCTATCTGCCTCTAATAGCATTCTTTAAGTTCATATATCTTTTGTTAATAAGCTTAGTACTCATATCATATCTAAGAGAATTTTCAGCCATTTCAGCCATCTCTTTATCAATATCAACATTATTTAAACCCGTATCATTCATAGGGTCTTCTTTATATGCAACTTGTGGATTTATATTATTAAAACTTTTTGCACCTACCGGAATATGTTGATCATCGGTTCTTCTACCATATACTTTATTTGAATCTAACATTTTTTTATATTCATCCTCAAAGGTCACTTTTTGAGCTCGATAACCGGGGGTCATTGCATTAGCAATATTATTACTAAGAACTTTTTGTCTTAAAGAATAGACATCCATACTCTTTTCGAGATCAGGTGTAACAGTTCTTTCAAATAATAGGTTTGATAACATTTTTCCTCCTTGATTAGTTTATAAGCAAAGCCAATGCCAATGATGTGTTAATAAAAATCGGCAGTGGACTTGAGTCTCTAATCGCAAAGCGAGAAGGGACTTGAGAACGAAGATGAAATTCTTCACTGCGTTCAGAATGAAAGGCCGGACTAGCCGTCCGGTTCCCATTCTGATTACATTTCAACATTTTGAGACAGCCTCTTTAACCCGTGGGATAATTGATTGTCTTCCAAACCCTTCCCCCTCTTTGTGGACTTGAAAATACAAAACTATATCTTCGCCATCCTCAACTCACACTCGCTTCGCTCGTTGCAAGTCAAGTCCGGCTTTATGGACTTGAGGACACAAACAACCAATCAGAAAATTTTTCAGGAAAATTTTTCTGTTGACTGTAATAAGTGAATAGTTTTTTATGAAAAAAGAGAGGAGTTTTTAATGAGTGAAGTATGGTTGCAAAGAACAGAATTACTTCTTGGCAAAGAAAAATTAGCAAAGATAAGCAATTCTATGATAACTGTCGTAGGTTTAGGTGGTGTAGGATCTTACGCAGTTGAAAGTTTAGTTAGAAGTGGTATTAAACATATTAGAATAATCGACTTTGATATAGTAAATGAAACAAATCTCAACAGACAGATAATCGCTCTTAACAGCACAATAGGATTAAAAAAAACTGAAGTTATGAAGGCAAGAGTATTAGATATTAATCCAAAAATTGAAATATCTGTAATATCAGAATTCTTACGAAAAGATATCAGTCAAGATTCAGATTCAAAAAGCATTGAACGTTTAGACATATTAAAAGATTCAGATTATATTATAGATGCAATCGACAGTATAGGACCTAAAATGGGAATGATTAAGGACTTATGTTCACTTAATATACCTTTTATATCTGTCTTAGGTGCCGGGAATAGATTGGATCCGGAAAAGATAAAAATAACTTCTATTTGGCAAACCTCAGGATGTCCTCTCGCAAAAAGATTAAAAAAACTCCTCAGAAGAAATGGAGTTAATCGTGATTTCCCGGTAGTTTTTTCTGAAGAAAAACCAATAAAAGATTTTTTTGAAACTAAAGATCAAGAATCAAACAATGACCACGATAACATTATCCCAAAATCAGTTGTAGGATCGATTTCCTATATGCCCGCCATAATGGGTATGATGGCTACCTCTTGGGTAATTAGACATATTGCCAATAATTAAACAAGATAATTATGTTGTGCGAGCATCCCTGCTTGCACTTTAGCTACAAACCGGAAAAGACTGCCTCAAAATTAATGTTGTGCGAGCATCTTGCTTGCACTCAAAATCTTAAGTGATAAGTATTCAATACTTTATGAAACTACAAGCTGGAAGCTTGTAGAACAACTCAAGTCCAGCAAGCAAGAATGCTTGTTGAACAATTAAACCTTATCGATAGAATATATTTCGTTTAATTCTTTTCTTGGAGAGGGGTACTTTTCCATATCTATCATTTCTTTGGTAAAGGAGTCAGGTATTTGGTTTGCTTTTTTTCCGGCGACAATGACAGTTATAAGGGTATATTTATCTTCAATATTTAAGATTTCCTTAAATTTACTTTCATCATAGCCTGCGATAGGATGAACAACCAAATCCATTTCAACAGCTTTGAGCAGGATATTCATTACAGACATTCCGGTGTCAAAAAGAAAATATTCTCTACCGGCAACGAGACAATCAGATTTTCTGTCAGCATATACAGCAATAAAAAGCGAACCATTATAAGCCCATTCATTACCTTTTGATAAAGCGGGATGCAATTTCTTAAGCTGTTCTTCATCTCTCACAAAAACAAATCTCCACGGTTGATTATTATAACACGAAGGTGCTTTTGATGCTGCAACAGCAAGTTCTTTAATCATATCATCAGTTATATCAATCTTTTCTATTGCTCTATATGAACGTCTTTTTTCAAATAAATCATTCAACATTAAACACCTCATTTCTATCAAAAAATATTATCATAAATCTTAATTACTGAATTATTTCTAAGTTCTTTAAAAAATTTATTTATTTTAATTTCTGCCTCAATTGCGATCGTTCTTTTCAATATTGCGTCCTTGAAGTTATCGTAGCATTTTTTTTCATATTTTTTAATATCTGTAACCATAATTACATGATAGCCATATTTACTTAAAAAAGGTTTAGATATCTCATTAATTTTCATAGAAAACGCAACTTCATCAATCTCGGGAAGAAGTTCTCCCTTATGAATAAAACCCATATCTCCACCGCTACAATTACTTTTACACTCTGAACAATTTAAAGCAAGCTGAGAAAAGGAATCTTTATTTTTTATTTTTTTATAAATTTCTTCAATCTTATTTTTACCGACTTCATCTTTTCTTTTTATCAATATATGCGAAATCCTAACAGCTTTTTCTTCTCTAATACAATCTTTAAAATCTTCTAATACTTGATTGATAACATCCTTACTAGCATTCATTTCCTTGCTTAAAACTTTATTAATGTAGTATTTAACCCGATAAACACTCTTAAGATATTCTTTTATCTGGGCTTCATTAAAGGAATGAAAATGTAAAAATTGCTCATAATTTTCTGAACTGTCAAACTTTAATAAAAATTCAATATATGCTTCTTCAGTTTCATCATCAGAAATATCAAAATTCTGTTGTTTTGCAAGTTGATTAATCAAACAATGATTTATAAGGTGTTGTATCAATTTTTCTTTTAAATCAAATAATGAAAAACCTTGTTTTTGGAGATGTACCAATCTTGTTAATTCGAGTTTTGCCTCAATATCAGTTATGTACTCTTCATTAACCTTAGCTATTATCATTGTTATCTCCCGGTAATATTTTCTGTTTCATTATTATCTGCCATTATTACTCCTTAAATATCAAAAAAACTTTTAATATTTTTTTCTATATATGATAAATTAATCTGTTCGGGCGAAATAGCAAATTCAAATTTAACTTTTTTATACCAAGTTAACTGTCGTTTTGCATAATTTCGTGTATGTTGAGCTGCCAACTCTATTAGTTCTTGAGGAATTATGACATCATCATTTCTTTTATTTATTATGTAAGGAATAAATTCTTTATATCCTACACTATTAAGCCCGGGTGATTCCGGTGAAAATCCCATATCCAACAAAGTATGAATCTCATTCATCAGCCCTTGTTTAATCATACATTCCATACGTTGATTAATTTTTTTATAAAGTGTTTGCCTGTCAGGAGATAAATAAATCTCAAAGGCTTTATATTTATGTTTATTTGCATCTTCTTCTATCCAAAAATCAGACAAAGGCCGTTTAAAGGCATACCAGACTTCTAAAGCTCTCGATATCCTTTGCTTATCTGTCGAGGTAATCCTTTCAGCAAAAAAACTATCATACTCCTGAACCTCTTTGTATAATTCGCTCAAACTCTTTTCTTTAAATAGCTGTTTAACATATTCAGTTACTTCAGCAGGTATATCCGGGATTTTTGATATTCCCGAAATCAAGTTTTTTATGTACAACATTGAGCCGCCACAAACAATCGGAATCTTATTCTTATAATTAAGCTTATCTATGATAGGTTCAGCATCTTTAAGAAAATTACCTGTGCTATATCGCTCTGAAGGTTCAATTATATCAACTAGATGATGTTTTACTTCTGCTTGGATTTGTTTATCCGGTTTCGCAGTTCCGATATCCATATATTTATACACTTGTCGAGAGTCTGCAGAGATAAGTTCTGTATCAAAAAGTTTACATAGCTTGACTGCTAAGTCAGATTTACCGGAAGCTGTCGGACCTTGAATTGTAATAATCGGTATCATACTATTCTTTTAAATCTTTTTTCTATTTCATTTAAAGTCATTTTAAAAATAAGAGGTCTGCCATGAGGGCAATAAAAAGGGGTTTCACAAGTAAACAGCTCTTTGATGAGTTCTTGCATTTCTCTTTTAGAGAGTTTTTGTCCTGCTTTAATAGACGCCTTACAAGCCACTGAGGCGGCTGAGGCAATACGAAAATCTTTTGTTTGAGTCAATTCTTCTTGTAGTTGTTTAAGAATATCTAAAAAAACATCTCCGCCATCCCAATTACTGAGAGATGAAGGAATCTCATCTATCGCCAAAGAATTTCCGCTAAAAGTTTTTATGGTAAAACCCAATTTATTGAAAATTTCAAGATTTTCATTTATTATTTGAAACATATTTTCTGCCAAATACTTAGGCAAATCAATAATAAGCGGAAAAAGTAATTTTTGTTTGTTAGGGTTATTTTCTTCAATACTTTTTAATAATTTTTCATAATTAATTCTTTCGTGAGCGGCATGCTGATCTATAACACAATATCCATCTTCAACTTCTATAAAGATATAAGTATTATGCATTTGAAAGATTTGAATAGGTTCATAATTTATATCAATTAATTTCTCATATTGGGTAAAATTTTGTTGATTAAAATGTATCGGCTCTTTATATGTTGGAGCTTGATATCTTGATTCAATATTAGACTTAGGCTTATCATATTCTTGAGTATCGTTTTTAAAACTAAAAAGGTTTTGCAAACTATTTTCAATAATATCTACATTATCAGTTTTTTTCTCAGGAGGACTTGGAACTTTATATATATCTTTAACAATTTCTTGTTCAGAATAGGTTAAAGGAGTGTCCGAAGGAATACTGCTAATCTTTTCTTTTGTTGAATTGTATCTATTATGTTCTGCTTGATTAAGACAATCTAACACTGATTGCTTAACATACTGATAAACTGCACCGGCATTTCTGAGACGAATTTCTGTCTTAGCCGGATGCACATTAACGTCAATTTCTTCAGGGATAATATTGATAAACAAAATATAATTTGGTAATTTACCATGCTCAAAAAATCGATATTTCTTTAAAAAAGGTTCATAAGCATTTTTAATGGCAGAATAAATTGTTTTATCATTAATAAAACGCCTATTTACAAAAATATAATGAACGTCATTACTAAAGTTCGGTTCGGGTTTTTCAATATCTTGAATATACCCGAAAATACCTATTTGATTAATTTGGTTTTCAAGATAGATATAATGTTGTTTACTAAATGAAGTACCAAAGATATCTAACATTCTTTTTTCAATTGAATCCGTAGCCGGGTAGTTTAATTTTTCTTTTTGATTATGTATCAATTTAAAGCTGATATGAGGAAAAAGAATAGATTGATAATGTATATAATTAAGGATATGTTTATATTCAACAGGTTCGGATTTTAAAAATTTTCTTCTGGCAGGAATATTATAAAAAATATTTTTTACAGAAATAGTCGTACCGGTTCTTGCAGAAGTCTTTTTCATATAATTAAGTTTTCCCCCTGCAAAACTAATTTCTGTTGCTACCTCATCTTCAGCAGTTTTAGTGATTAATTGAAAATGACTAATAGATGCAATACTTGGTAAAGCCTCTCCTCTAAAACCCATTGTATTTATATGAGTAATATCATCAACTGTTTTTATTTTACTGGTAGCGTGCCTTTCAAAACAAATAAATGCATCTTCTTCAGACATCCCTAAACCATTATCAGTGATTTGTATTAAATCCTTACCCCCATTGGCAAGAGTCACTATAATCTCAGAAGCACAAGCATCTATTGAATTTTCTACACATTCCTTAACAACGGAAGCAGGTCTTTCTATAACTTCACCCGCCGCTATTCTATTAGCAACTTCTTCAGATAATATTTTTATTTTCCCCATTATAATCCACAATATTTTTATTCTATTAATATACTAAGGCAAGTTTAGAAAAAAGCGAATTAATTTATATACTTTTTGTTTATAGGGTTAAAGATATGTGAAAAAAAACTAAGGTGCAAGCAGGGATGCTCGCACAACAATACAACGTAAATGTTCTACAAGCATCCTTGCTTGTAGTAAACAAAAGGTGCAAGCAAGGATGCTCGCACAACAAAGCAAAGTCAGACTTGACTTGCAATGAACAAAGCGAGTGTGAGTCGAGAATGGCGTAAGAAAGCGAAAATAGGATGGGAGGCAATCATTTACTCCGCAGGTGAAAGAAGCTGTCCCAAATTGCAGAAAAGTTCTACAAGCTTCCAGCTTGTAGTTTCATAAAAGATTGAATACATATCAATTAAAGCTTTGAGTGCAAGCAAGGATGCTCGCACAACAATAGTTTTGAGACAACCTCTGGAAGCTCGTAGAACAATGTTTGTTATTATTTAACCGCTTCTATGCAACCAAACCCAATATGATTATTATTTCCGATTCCGCATATATATGCTGTTTTAATAATTTCTTCGGGGGCAGAAATTGTAAAAGGGGCTTCATAAGCTTTAAATTTTCTTGATTCAAAGGTTATTAATTTTGATATTTTATTCTTTTTTCTCACAAGATAGTCATTATCAAAAGAAAAATCAAAGTCAAAATCAGAATCATACTCAACATTATTTAATTGTTGATATTTTTCCAATAAATCCTTTTTTATTTGGGAATTAAATAACTCATTACTATATTGAGGATGATATTCAACACAATTAGTTGATTCAAAATAATCCTTTTCATTCACTACAATCGGACTAATACAAGAAAAATGATTTGTTATTTGTTGTTCTTCAAGAAAATCAATTCTAACAATTAAAAGCTCTACTATTTGATTATCTAATGTAAAAAATATCTTTTTATTTAAAAAATGCTCTTTCAATAGATTTTTATCTTCAAACTCAAAAGGTGTAGTAAAAATAAAGTAACAACTTTGAACATTATTTATACCATCTTTATTTACAGTAATGTTTGAATGATTATTATGCATAAGCTTAGAATAACAATAAAGTTTACTTTGAGTAATTTGTTTAAAATAGATATCTACTTCTTTGGAAATTAAATCTTTAAAATACATATATTGCATAAATTTTATCATAGACATATTAAAGCAATATTGATAATTCCAAACCAAAGTAAAGGCGGTATTTGCCTTAAAAGATATGCGACAACGCATAATTCCTCCGCAGTTTCCCCAACAAAGTGGTTTATTAATTTATTAAATATCATATCAATATTATTTGTCAAGACTTTTTTTAAAAAAATATTTCAAAACTACTGTACGAATACTCTTATCTTTGACTTGAATCTCTAAACGCTAAATGTGAAAAGACTTACGAAAAAGAGAGGAAATCCTTTACTTTATTCAAGATGACAAAATTAATTTTGTAAACTTCCGATTTGTACTTTATTTTCTTACAAAATAGATGCTCGCAGAACGCTTATTGAAAAAAGGGAACTCAGCTGAGTTCCCTTTATTATTTTTATGCATTAAGAAGTTTTAATACTTTATTAATCTCATTATCAATTATATCCGGATAAGAATGTTGTTCAATAAATTTTGAAAACTTAGGAATCATTGGCAAAGAAGCAACGATATCATAATCAAAAACTGAATCCGGTCTATCTTCAGTATCAAAGAGTTCAATTTTTTCATTACAATGAGGACAAACAAGAGATGCCATATTTTCAATAATACCATATACCGGCAGATTTACTTCTTCAGCCATAAAGATTGATTTTTTAACTATTTGAGAAACTAAATCATGAGGAGTTGTAACAATAAATAGTCCATCAACAGGCATTTGTTGCATTACTGTTAAAGCAATATCAGCAGTTCCCGGAGGCATATCAATGATAAGATAATCAAGTTCGCCCCAATCAACTTCAGTCCAAAACTGTTGAACTACAGAAGATAAAAGAGGGCCACGCCAGATAACAGGTTTATCACGATTATCTAAAAGTAAGTTCATCGAAACAATTTTTAATCCGTTATCAAGTTCCATAGGTAAAAGTTTATTTTCATTAGTAAGAAGTTTTTCATTTTTCATATTGAAAAGTTTTGGTATGCTTGGACCTGTAATATCAGCGTCGAGAATACCTGTTCTGAAGCCTTTTTTTGCTAGAGCTTCAGCAATTAAGACAGATACAGTAGATTTACCGACTCCACCTTTTCCGCTCATTACTCCTATAGTATAATGAATATTATTTTTGGGTAATTTTTCAATTCCGGCCATTTTGTCTCCTTAATGTTTATGATCGCAAACAGTATCTGCGTACTCAAGATTTTGATCTAAAAAATCTTTTATGAGTTCATCTGAATGTTTTTCTTGAGCACCGGTATATACTGCAACCCCATTTTGGATTAGTAAGTCTTTTGCCATAGCACCCATACCTCCGGCGATAACGTGAGATATACCATTATCTTTTAGCCAAACGGGTAAAAGTCCCGGTTGATGGGGTGGTGCTGAAAGTTTTGTTTGGTTGATAATCTTATTATCAGATATTTCATATACTGTAAAATGTTGACAATGCCCAAAATGAGGGTCAAGGCAATCATTAGTAGTTGGAATAGCTACTTTCATTTGAACTCCTTTTTTAATTTGTTTCATTTATTATTTTTTCGAAAATTGGTTTAAAGGTATTATTGTATTTTGGGTTAAATTCTGTCAATGTTTTTTGTTGGGAAATTGATTCTTTAAAATCTTTTATAAAAGGAATTTTACCTAAAATAAATTCTTCAGAGATTGAAGAAACATAATCATTATTAAGATCATATTTATTTATAACAACCCCGTATTTAATCTTTAATTTCTCAAGTAATTTTATGAGTCTTTGCATATCAGATTGTGCGGGCAAAGCAGGTTCTGTAACCAAAACAACATAGTCAACCGTATTTAAAGAGGCAATTACAGGACAACCTATTCCCGGAGGTCCATCAATTAACATAAATTCATTTTGTTTTGAATCAGCAATTTCTTGAGCAACTTGTTTAATTTTACTAACTAATTTTCCACTATTTTCAACACCTCCATCAAGTTCTGCGTGAACTAAGGTGCCGTACTTAGTGTCAGATGTATAATAATGACCGGCTAATCTATCTTTTAAGCTTATAGCTTTCTCGGGACAAACTAATTCACAATAAGAGCATCCCTCGCAAATAAATTCTTTAATTTCATATCTATTAAGGTTGTTAAATGTTCTACAAGCATCTTGCTTGTTGGAGGATAAATTATTTGTATCTTGAGATTTGGTATTTTTATCGTGGAAGCTGGAAGCTCGCACAACTTCATTTTTTATCAAGTTATTATTGATTAATTTAATCGAATCAAATCTGCATACTTCCATACATTTACCGCAAGTACTGCATTTATTATAATCTATAACGGCTGTCTTGCCGGCAAAAAATTCAAACTCTTCACTATTTTGCGGATTAAGTAAAAGATGCATATTAGCCGCATCAACATCACAATCAATCATTACTTTATTATTAAAAAAGTCAATTAAACAACTCATTACGCTTGTTTTACCCGTTCCACCTTTACCACTCAAAAATATTATCTTTTTCATCTTATTCTCCTGTCTCAAATATTGCTTGTTTGATTTGTGTATAGACATTATTGAAGATGTTAAAAACTTCGTTATATTCTTGAGAAAGTATAATACCTGTTGCACAAGCTTTTGCATATTCTTTTTCAAATGCTAATTGACCTAATATTTTAATATTGTTATCTTTACAATATTTTTCTAAACTATTTTTAAGTAAAGAATCTTCATTTTTTTGCCTGTTACAAAAATCATCAAGAGAAAATTCTTTTTTATCAATATCTGCTTTATTAATAAAAACACCATAAGGAATATCAGTATTTTTAATTGCATTAACTGCCATCTTTAAATCATGTAAACCAAAAGGAGTAGGTTCTGTTACTAAAACTATATAATCCATATCTTTAATAGCTTCAAACATCGAACACGATGCCCCCGGAGGTGAATCAATAATCAATACATCATTTTTTGGTAAATTCATATAATCTTGTTTAATTTGATTTATTAATGGAGCTGCCATTATCTGACCTATATCTAAGACACCACTGATTAGTGAAATCTCTTTTAAAGTATCACCTGTTTTTCTGTAAAATACTTTCTTGCCAATTTGATAATCTACCTCTGAAATTGCATTTTGAGGACAAATAAATTCACAAACTCCACAACTATGACATAATTCATTACTTATTAAGGGGTACTTTGGCAGGTTGATGATTGCATTAAACTGACAATGTTTAGAACATAAGCCACAATTAACACAAAGAGACTCATTTATGACAGGTTTCTTTATTTTAATAACTTTTTCTGACAATGGATGTTGTTTTAAAAATAAATGCAAATTAGGCTCTTCAACATCACAATCTAAAATTATTACATTCTTCTCAATTACTTGAGATAAACTTAAGACAAAGGTGGTCTTGCCGGTACCACCTTTGCCGCTTGCAACTGCGATTTTCATAGTTATACCTTCTAATAAACAGGACCGGTTAGTTGAGCTAATTTGCCCTCTAATAAAAGCTTAATATTCTCTTTAATAGTTCCTTGAGCAGGCTGATAAACCTTAACGCCTGCCATTTGTAAAACATTAAAAGCTTTAGGTCCACAAGAAGGTGTGATTACTGCATTTACTTGATTTGTGGGGTTAATTAAATTGTTTGACGCTCCTATACCTGCTCCATGGCTTGCATTTACAGAATTACTGTTATCAATAAAAGTTGTTACATCTGTATCTGAATCATATACCATAAAATATAATGCTCGTCCGAATCTTGAATCAATTTGTGTTTCCGGATTATTGGAAATCACCGGTATTGCTATTTTCATATTTATTCTCCGTTATTTTTCATTTAATCGTTTTTCGATATTATCGAGTTGTATCTTTAACATTTCAGCCTGTCTTTGAAGTTCTACTTTATCATCTATTGGCTCAATTTGTATATCATTATTATAATTATTATTATAATTGCTATACAATCCCATTCCTAATCCGAGACCTCTACCTAAGCCGCGACCTAAACCTCTGCCAATACCATAAAGGCAATTTGTCCAACTAAATCTTCGACGGGTACCATCACAATATGGGCCATTATAACGTACATTATATCCTCTGCCCATTCCGCCTCCGGCACCTCTTACATTTAAACCTCTGCGAAAAAACATAGTTTTCCTCCTTGTTTAATAAGTGTTTATATCTTTCATTATTGATTATATGATGCTCTTGAAAACTTCCGTTTTGCATAAAGTACTCAACTATTTCCATATAATCGCCCTGTAAAAATCCATAAAAACGAATATTTAAGACCCTCAAATATCTTTCTAAACAATGCGAAATTATTCCACATAAAAGCAACTCAACATTATATTGCTTCAAAATAGAAAGTATATTATAAATGTCTTCTTTGTTAAAATTTAATTCTATTTTATTTGATAACTCACCCGTTTTATGATACTTTTCAGTATCAATTATGATGAATTCATCAGATGAATCCAAAAGATTACATATAGAATTATTTTTAACCGATATTGCAATTTTCATTATTTTTACCTCTTGCATATATATAAAGGCACTTCTTGTGCCAAAAGTCTTGCTTTTCTACCATAAATAAACAAGGGACCTCCAAGATGCTTTAAAGCATCCTGGAGGTCCCTTGTCTCTCAGTCGTAGCTCGACCATCCTCGTCGAGTAACAACATACATCTTACATCAAGCTTCCGGCTCGATTAAAATTTTCTCGATCAAGATGATCGAGCTACATTAAACTTTGATTTACAATAAGAGGCATTGCAGATTGCAATATAATCTTGCATCAAAAATATATTATTTGACATAAATCGTGCAAGGATTATACTTGCATTATGAAAAAATTAAAATTAGATCAAACAACTGAGAGCATACTTGAAAGCATATCAGATGGGGTATTTACTGTTAATCAGGAAGGCTTAATTCAATCTTTCAATAAAGCAGCTGAAGAGATTACCGGTTTATCTCGAGAAAAAGCCTTTAATCAGCCCTGTAAACATATCTTTAAATGCAATTTATGTGAATCAGATTGTCCATTAAAAAAAACACTCAATACAGGTGAAATCATAAAAAATTGCCCTGCTTTTATCATTAATAATGATGGCGAAAGAATACCTATTAGCATTTCTACAGGCATTTTAAAAGATAAAGAGGGTAATATATTAGGTGGAGTAGAAACCTTCAGAGACTTATCAACAGAGGAATTACTAAGGAAGCAAATTCAAAAAAAATGGCAATTTGGCGATTTACTAAGCAACAGCTATACTATGAAAAAAATATTTGAAATCTTACCTTTGATTTCACAATCAGAAAGTCCGGTACTTATTGAAGGTGAATCAGGTACCGGTAAAGAAGTCATAGCAAGGGCAATCCATAATTTAAGTCGTCGTAAGGATATGCCCTTTGTGCCGGTAAATTGTTCAGCTATCCCGGAAACCTTATTGGAATCTGAATTATTTGGGTATAAAGCCGGTGCCTTTTCCGGAGCAAATAAAGATAAAATCGGTAGGTTTCAAGCCGCTGATAAAGGCGTATTATTCTTAGACGAAATCGGTGAGATACCTATGCATATACAAGTTAAACTTTTACGAGCACTTCAAGACAAAAAAATAGAGCCCTTAGGCTCTACTAAACCGATATTTTGTGATGTAAGAATCATTTCTGCAACTAATAAATCTCTCAAAGAAGAAGTTGATAATGGAAAATTCAGATTAGATTTCTTCTTTAGAATAAATGTCGTTAAAATTGAATTACCACCATTAAGACAACGTAGAGATGATATACCAAACCTCATAAAGCAATTCATCAATCAATTTAACAAAATTTGTAATAAAAATATAAAAAATATCTCTCCTGAAGTATTAAATATTCTTTATAATTATGATTATCCTGGCAATATCAGAGAACTTGAAAATATAATTGAATATTGTTTTGTACTATGTAATGCCGAAATTATTTGTTTTAACCATTTACCGGAATATCTACAAAACTCAAACCAAAAAACAAATCAAACAATATCCTATACACAAACTGAAACAAAAAATCTTTATGAGACAGAAGAAGAAATCATCCTTAAAACCCTACAAAAAAATAACTATCACAAACAAAAAACTGCAAAAGAACTCGGAATAAACCCATCTACCCTATATAGGAAATTAAAGAAATTTGAGAATAGGTAAGTTCTGATGAAATGGCGACTAACCATAAAAAGTATCCACGGATTAAAACCATTAATAGTAAAGGAAAAAGATTATATGAAATTAATTCAAGCATTGATAAGAAGAAAGATGTTGCACGTAATATAGTAATAGTTATATGGTAATAAAAAAAATATTCTCAAAGAAAACTATAATTCAATATAGATATACTATGGCTATATATGCAAAAGCGAATAATATAACTAAAGCTGCAATAGAGTATAATACAACTCGTAAAACAGTAAGAAAATGGTTTAATGTTTATGAAAAAGACAAACTAATCTGTCATAATAAAGCAAAATATTTATTTCAAACAAAGAGGTAAGTATACTCGAACTAAATTGATTTCAGATAAAATACATAATTTAAGTGCCAGAGGCACGACATATATGTAACGCCGTGCGTAAGCACGGCGGATAAGTACAAACCAAAAATAAGCTCTGTAGGAGCGACACAATAATAGTGTTAAAGTTATATTTAATATATATTCTTAAGTGAATTATGTCGCTCCTCTGGAGCTTTTATTTAATTGTGATTTTGTCGCCGAGCTTACGCACGGCGTTACAAATATTTCGCCTCTCTGAGGCTTAGTTGTTGGGGCTGTTGTTGTTACGATTAGAAACTGTACAATTGTTGGCATTCTATAGCCGGTCGCACTCATATTCATTTCTATAGCATTCCACTCTACATTGTTACTTATTGGTACATTGCCCCAGTTATCCGGATTAGTATCCCCTGCTTTTGCATACACAGGCATAAGACCTTCCTGAATACTGCGACGATTACAGTAAACAAGAATGTTATACCATGTAACCTGATTTACCGGATTAGTGTCTCCAATACCATAACTTGTGTGACTTGGCATTGCAGAAATATTATTCACATTCCCTGTCATAACACTTGCCCACTTTGCCTGAGTAACTTCATATTTTGCCATATAAAATGAGGATAGAATTACATTATAATTACGTTCATCAAGACTAAACTGTCCACCAAGAACAAAGACCATATCACCAGTATCTGTTTCTGTAGAGTTTACAGCCACAAGAGAGGCTGTGTAAAAATGCAGAAAAGTTCTACAAGCTTCCTTGCTTGTAGTTTCATAAAATATTGAATATCTATCACTTATGGTTTTGAGTGCAAGCAGGGATGCTCGCACAACAGACCAAAGTGCAAGCAAAGATACTCACAAAACGTCATTATTCAACTGTCTTTCTAAATCTCATACTCTTTAAAATAAAAAAAAGTGCAAGCAGGGATGCTCGCACAACAGTAGTTTTGAGACATCCTCTTTAAAAGAAATAGACAGATTTACTATTTGGCTCTAAAAAAATATTTATATTTAGCACGCTTATTTATAGTTTAAATCGGATACTTCTTTAAATAACAACAAATTCTCTAAAGTTAGATTTATCTATTGGATATGTCTCAGCATTGTATGTTTCTACAAATGTAGTGGAGAATTTTATCTTTTTTTTCATCCATTTAAATTCAAATGCTTTGATGTTTCCGTCTTTTTCTTCCACGAGGTCAATTTCTTGTTGTTGTTTTGTTCTCCAGAAATACATTTTTGTATAGGTGTTTTTATAAAGATTTTGTTTTATCCTTTCAGAGATTAAGAAATTTTCCCATAAAGCACCTTTATCTGTTCTCATATCAAGAGGAGCAAAATTGCCGATAAGCATATTTCGTATTCCGTTGTCATAAAAATAGATTTTTTTATTTTGTTTTATTTCGTTTCTAAGGTTTCGGTTAAAACTATTTAACCTAAAGATTACATATCCTTTTTCAAGTAATTGTATATAGTTTTGTATAGTTGTCTTATTTATTCCTATTAGATTGGCAAGTTCATTATAGTTCACTTCACTCCCCATTTGAAATGCCAGAGCCTGTAGAAGTTTTTCTAGCACTTCCGGTTTTCTTATGTTTGCAAAAGCTAAAATATCTTTAAACAAATAACTGCTAACCAACTCCATAAGTATTTCTTTTTCTCCTCCCTGATGGTTAATCACATCGGGATAAAAACCATATAAGAGTCTGTCTTCGAGTTGTTGTTCTGCTGTCAGATAACCTGTTTTATTTTCAAACTCTTCCCATGATAAGGGGAATAATTCATATTGCCATTTTCTGCCGGTTAGAGGTTCATTTATCTGGTTTCCTATGTAGAAAGCTGAAGAACCACTTACAAGTAATTGAACATCCTTAAATCTGTCAGTTATTATTTTTAGAGTCAGTCCAATTTCAGGTATTCTTTGAGCTTCATCTAAAAATACAATCGAATGCTTTGCAATAAGCGTTTTTAATTGTTCATAGCTCGGGTTATTTAATAAATTTCTCACAACAGGATCATCTCCATCTAAAAAAAGGAAATCTTCATCCTTTAAAATTGTTTGTATCAAAGTAGTTTTTCCAACTTGTCTTGCCCCTATTAAAATTACTGCTTTCCCTTTGTAAAATTTTTCTTTAATAACATTTTCTAAATATCTTGCAAACATATTGACTCCTCTTAATAAGCTTAAAACATAACTAAACTCCATCATAATGACCATAAGTTATAACCATTAGTCATTATAAAGGCATTTTGTCAAGAAAAAATTTCTGCTAAGCATCTCTATAAAAATACTGAACAATTAAATTAGCAAATTTTCTACTATTTCTAGCGATAATAATAAATATTGGTTTGCTTTAAAGCAAGATTCTGACAATCTTTTAGAAAAGTAAAGAATAAAACAATTGACAATAAGCTAATATATTATTAAGATGATTATATATAAAATAAGGAGCATAAAATGAAGATATTTAATACTGCAGGTCCGGTAAACAGACCTTTTCATTATAAAATAGACCCTCTACACAGATGGGATTTAGATGATATTCTTCGCCATATTAAGTTAGAAAGATATTTTATACTTCACGCTCCTAGACAGACAGGAAAAACAAGCTCTTTATTGGCTTTACAGGAATACCTTAATAATAGTGGGGAGTATTTTGCTTTGTATGCAAACTTTGAAGTTGGTCAAGCTGCCAGAAATAATGCACTTGAAGGGATAAGAGGAATTATAAGGGAGATTAAAAACAGATTACCTAAAGATGCTCCTTGTTATAAGAAAACATTAGAAGTTTTTAATAATTTATCTGTTCTAACTGAGTTTTCATCTATCTTAAATGAGCTTATTCAAACAATTTCTGAATATTCAGATAAACCTGTTGTTCTCTTGGTGGATGAGATAGATGCTCTTGTAGGAGATACATTAATCACTGTTTTAAGACAACTTAGAGCAGGTTATGATAAACGACCTGCAGAATTTCCTGCCAGCATTATCTTATGTGGAGTCAGAGACATAAAAGACTATCGCATACAAACAAGTGGGCAAGACATTATCGCCGGAGGCAGTGCTTTTAATATAAAAACAGAGTCATTAAGACTTGGTAATTTCTCCAAAGAAGATGTAATTAATCTTTATTCACAGCATACAGAAGACACCGGACAAAAGTTTACAGAGGAGTGTTTTGATTTGGTAATGGATTATACTGATGGTCAACCCTGGCTGGTTAATGCCCTGGCAAATGAAGTAACTTATAAAATGGAGGAAAACAGAGACCGTTCTGTTGCTATCACTCCCAAAATGCTTGAAATTGCTAAAGAAAGACTAATCTTATCAAGACAAACTCACCTTGATCAGTTGGCTGATAAATTAGAAGAGGAGAGAGTTAAAAAGGTTATTCTGCCTTTAATAACAGGTGATGATATTGAACACAGTAAAGATGATGCAGATTATTGTATGGATTTAGGTTTGATAAAACGAGTTAAAGCTGGACTGGAAATTTCAAATGGTATATACAAAGAAGTTATTCCTCGCGAATTGACAGAAGTTGGACAAGATATGTTTCTTTCTAAATATAGACCTGTCTGGATAAATAAAGATGGTAGTATTGATGTAAAACATCTGATAACTTTGTTTAAAGAATTTTGGAATGAAAACTCAGCTATCTGGGCAAGTCATATTGCCGGCTATCAGGAGGCAGCACCACATCTTGTAACTCAAGCATTTTTGCAAAGAGTTGCCAATGGTAATGGCTTTGTCAACAGAGAATACGGGCTTGGTAAAGGCAGAACCGATATAATGCTCAAATGGCAATACGAAAAAGACGGGCAAACTTTTTACCAAAAAATAGTGATGGAACTCAAAGTCATCAACCAAAAACAAAGCTACGAAAAGCTAAAACAACAAGCCCTGGAACAAACTGCAAAATACGCTAAAACCTGCGGAACAAAGGAAGCTCACATCCTAATCTTTGACAGACATAAAAGCCAAAACTGGCAAGCAGATGAACCCAACGAGTACGAAGATTACGATGACATTAAAATAGAAATCTGGAAACTTGGTAATGGTGAGTGGTAAAAATGAATAAGATTGTAAAAGAAAATATTGAAGCATTAAAAACTTTATGTTCGGTGTATCATGTTAAGTCTCTGTATGCCTTTGGTTCCGTTTGTACTGACAAATTTAATTCAAATAGTGATATAGACTTATTAGTATCTTTTGATTCTATGGATTATAGTGACTACGCAGATGCTTATCTTGAGCTAGCTGAGAAATTAGAAAATCTTTTACGACATCCGGTAGATTTAATTACTGACAAATCTTTAAACAATCCTTATTTTATCGAATCAGTTAATCAGACAAAGGTTCCAATTTATGAAAACTGAAGCAAAAAAATACCTTTATGATATTAAAGACGCAATAGAATCAATTTATCAATACCTTGCAGACAATAAAGACTATAATGCATACTTAAAAGATAAAATGCTGAGAAGAGCTGTTGAAAGAGAACTTGTTAACAGGGAGTGGTAAATGAAAAAAGATGAAATTCTTGAATTTTTACAAACACACAAAAAAGAACTAAAACTTTTAGGTATTGAAAGAATAGGGATTTTTGGTTCTTACGCTAAAAATAACAATACATCAAATAGTGATTTAGACGTACTGGTGAAGTTCGGTAAAGTTGACAGTAAGTTTAAAGCATACTTTAATACCTTGCACTACCTGGAGGACACACTTAAGATAAAGGTCGATCTATGTAGAGAAGAGGACTTAAAACAAGATTTTAAACAAGAAATATTTGAGAGTACAATATATGTGTAATTCCTGGTTAGTTAAAAATCCATGATACTCTTCGAGCAATTAATTACATAATCGAAGATACAAAAGATATGGATTTTGAAGATTTTTTAAAAAATAGAGTTTTACGGCAAGCTACATAAAGAAATATTGAGTTGATAGGCGAAGCATTAAATTCAATCCCTAAAGATATACAGATTAAATATCCAAATGTTGATTGGAGAAACATTATTGGTATGAGAGATTATTTAATTCATCAATATTTTGATGTAATGCCTGATATTATATGGGAGATAGCAAGTCTACATATTTACGAGCTACAACAACAACTAATAAAAATCTTACAAACTGAACAAGTTTAATGGGTTTTATAAGTCTTTAGCTTTTTTCATATTGGAATTTGCACCAACATATGAGACTTAACAATATGTAATATGATTATATAAAAAGTTTTAATATAAAAATTAATATAGAAAATATATTAAGGTTTAATTTCAATTCACTCTGCTCACCTACTCACTTCGTATGCGAAAATACCCTTTCCAAAAAGTAAACTAAACGAATGTTTAGTTTACTTTTAAATTCTCTATGGGAAAAATTTATAAACATCATTTCTATGCAGAATCCTGACTAAAGTAATGGTATTATTTTCTAACTTTATTCCTTTCCTGTAAACACCTTTTCTGATACGATAATAATTATCATATTATTTAATTTTCTTAATATCATTTAAGGCTGTTGAATAATAATGTAATGCGAGCATCCTTGCTTGCATTGAAAATATCATAAGTTCCTATATTTCAAAAAGATAAATTGCTACAAGCGGGAAGCTTATAGAACAACTTTTACAATTATTCAACCGCCTTCATTTGTATTGAACCAGTTAGGTATTGAGTCAATATCCATCTTAAAGTCTTTGATAAATGTTTTTGTATATTCTAAATTAGTCATACAAGAGTTTTAGTGCATCTGTTTTTGATAATGTCTCTTCATCAGATTCTGTTTCCTGCATTGCTTTACCGAGTGCGTTATCTTCTAAAAGTTCTATTATTTTCTCATAATCATGATATGGGATGATAACATACTCAAGATTGCCCTGAGAATCTTTAACAAATTGTTCATTACCTGTTAGTTTTAATGATGTTTGCAAAGATACTCCTTACCTTCATACTCTGATACTGTATTGAGGTTGACTCTTTATAACACAATATATTTGAATAATTTATTAAGTCAAGATATTTTTAGGTTGAAAATTTTTCTTTCATAAAAAAGACAAACTAATCTGTCATAATAAAGCAAAATATTTATTTCAAACAAAGAGGTAAGTATACTCGAACTAAATTGATTTCAGATAAAATACATAATTTAAGTGCCAGAGGCACGACACGTATGTAACGCCGTGCGTAAGCACGGCGGATAAGTACAAACCAAAAATAAGCTCTGTAGGAGCGACACAATAATAGTGTTAAAGTTATATTTAATATATATTCTTAAGTGAATTATGTCGCTCCTCTGGAGCTTTTATTTAATTGTGATTTTGTCGCCGAGCTTACGCACGGCGTTACAAATATTTCGCCTCTCTGAGGCTTAGTTGTTGGGGCTGTTGTTGTTACGATTAGAAACTGTACAATTGTTGGCATTCTATAGCCGGTCGCACTCATATTCATTTCTATAGCATTCCACTCTACATTGTTACTTATTGGTACATTGCCCCAGTTATCCGGATTAGTATCCCCTGCTTTTGCATACACAGGCATAAGACCTTCCTGAATACTGCGACGATTACAGTAAACAAGAATGTTATACCATGTAACCGGTATCTGTTTCTGTAGAGCTTACAGCCACAAGAGAGGCTGTGCAAAAATGCAGAAAAGTTCTACAAGCTTCCTTGCTTGTAGTTTCATAAAATATTGAATATCTATCACTTATGGTTTTGAGTGCAAGCAAGGATGCTCGCACAACAGACCAAAATACAAGCAAAGATACTCACAAAACGTCATTATTCAACTGTCTTTCTAAATCTCATACTCTTTAAAATAAAAAAAAGTGCAAGCAGGGATGCTCGCACAACAATAACATTACAAAATAAATATTATATAACAATCTTTTATATTTGCATAATTGTTTCAATAATTTTTTGAGTAGCTTGACCGGTATATTTATTTTCAAAAAGCATATCAGTAATAAATTTCCTTTTTTCTTTATAAGGATCAATTCCTCTGTTTAATTTCAAAACAGCAAGTTTCATCTCATCTAAACTTTCAACTTGATACCCAATATCTCTATGAGTATATTCTAAATCTGTCGAATTATAGTTTTTATATGTCTTTTGCAAAGGATTATTAAAAAGCACAACCGGCTTGTCAAGTGCAGCAAATTCCATCATCACAGAAGAAACATCAGAAATCAAAACATCAGCAATAGCAAGATATGGAGTAATATCTAAATCATTAAGATAAAAAACTCTTTTATCTATCTTATTAAGTTGACTATACATATCCTTATAATGTTGTGCTGTTGAACCGTGTAATTTAATAAGCAAAATACTATTCGGATCCGGCAGAACTTCATAAATTTTATCTTTAACATAAGGAATAGCTGAAAGTTCATCATTAAATGTAGGAGCAAATAACACATAAAAAGAATCTTTTGGCAATCCAAGCCTTTGTAATTCAGTATCTCTATTTATTTTTTTAGAAAACAAATCATCAAGCTTTGCCATACCTGTCGCAAGCACCGGTTTAGATATAATCTTTTCCATCATCTCTTTATGATATCTGCCTGGTACACATACAATATCCGAGAGCTCCTCTCTTTTTGCAGTTTCTGTATTTGTATAATACTGTCCTTTTGACAAGACACCATGACCTACATTAATCAATTTACCGCAATTTTTAACCCAAGGATAAACAGAGTCGGCTATAATCGTTACATCCGGTTTAAAATCTTGAGGAACCTCAAACATTGGCAAACCATAAGATTTTAATATTTCAAGTTCTTCATGCGTAAAACCAGCTCTGATTTCAGGAGCATAATGCATATATCCAACAGCAAGGTCGATATCACCTCTTTGCTTCAAAGTCTCGGTAATGGGCTTTAGGATGGGTATATGGACATTTTTGAAGTAGTAGATGAGGATGTGTTTCGATATAGCTTTATCGTGATTAATAATTTCATTATACTCGTTAGCATAATACATAGCATCTTCTGAAATATCTTTAACAATAGGTATATTATTTGTAAAACTTGAAATCAATGAAGGATTGATAATGATTTGATTCATTTTTTCAAGTAAATCAAAAGAATTGCCAGCCTTAAAAATTAAACCATTAACTTCATGAGTAACAGCTTCTGGTATGCCTCCGGCATCACTTGCTATAACAGGAGTTTTAAACATATATGATTCTTGCACAAGCAAAGGATAGTTTTCCATAAGAGAAGGGATTACTGTAATATCAATATTGGCAAAAATGTCCGGTAAATCTTCAGGCTTGTATTCTCCGTGATACACAATATTACTCTTATCGCTTATCATACTAAAAAGTTCATTTTTGAAACTTTCATCATAAGATTTACCCCAAATATTTAATTGCACATTAGGTTTGTTAATTTTTAAAAAAGCTTCAACTAATGTATTAATACCTTTTCTTCTTATCAATTGACCGGCATATCCAAATCTTATTAAATTTGATTTATTTTTTTCTTTTGTTTTTTGCACTATAAAACCTAATGGATTTACAAATATATTTTTTAAACCATAAATATCAAATTTATTTTTTAAATAATTACTAGGTGCATATAGACGATTAATTTTGTTGTATTGTTCATATAAATAAGTTTTTCTATATTTCTTGTATTCTAAGGCAATTTCTTTTAATTCAGTCCGTTTAATAGGTTCAACATGGTTTTTTAACAAGCATTCAGTACATTTTTCTACAGTATCAGGTCCTGAGCATAAACGTTGATCAGGAGTCATTAGATGCCACTCATCACATAAAAACCAATAATCATGTAATGTCATTATCATAGGTATTTTTTTATTAGATAAAACTTCAATAGGTACTGCTGACATTTGGCCTAAACCGTGAAAATGAATTAAATCATAATGATTATCTTCAAAAAATTTATTTAAAAAATCAAAGATTAAATCTGAACGCACATTTTGATAATCTAAGACATTTGGTGTTTTGTAAATTCTATGCACTACCAAATCGTCGTAAATAACTTTTTCGTAATCACCTACATTTTTATTATGATTAAGAAACACCGGGTGTAATATTTCAACCTCAGCTAAGCCTGATTGATTAATTGCCTTAGCTAAATTTCTTGCATAAAGCTGTGCTCCTGCATAACGATAAGGTGGAAAGTCATGACAGATGAAGAGGATTTTTTTGGGGTTCTTTATAAAGAAGTAATTATTAAACATTTCGACTGCCTTTTTTGCATTTCTTCCATCTTTATTTTCTTTTATTATCAAATTTATTTTAGAACCAACATAATGCTCTTCAATAATTAATTGATTAATGAGATTAGTGATATTTGATTTATCATCAATAACAACAGAATCTTCCCAAGCAGATTTATCAATTCCGAAAAGTTCTTCTTGATGATTATTCCATGTTAAAACAGGTTTATTTAATAGTAGAGCTTCAATAACAATAGATGATACATCACTAATTAATAAATCAATATATTTCAAACAAAGTAAAGGATAAAAATTTATATCATGAATAAATGCAATATTCATTCTATTGAAGCAATAATCTTGTAACTCACTAAGAATATTTGAAATATCAATTTTTGTTTTTGCTTCAGAAAAAATGTTCGGGTGTAGCTTTACTATAATGTTGAATTCATCTGAAATTGAATTTAATATTTTCTTCCAATGCTTTAATGAAGAATAATTCCACCAACCACCCCAGGTAGGACCGTACATTATAGTTTTTTTATTGATATCTAATTTATATTCTTTGAAAAACAGCATTTTTGATTTAATATTAAAAGATGTATTAAATAGATAATCCAATGGAATATAACCTGTATTCTTGCAATAGTTTATTCCTTGTTGTTTAAGAAATTCTTCACCAGATTGATTTGACACAAAATAAAAATCACACTGATGCATATACTTAGCATTATATGTGTAATTCTTATCAGCTAATCCATGTTGAAACAACAATATTTTTGTATTAGGACTTATTTGTCTGATTTTATTATATAAATCTTTTTGAGGAAAATGTTGAATTATAAAATCAGGTTTTAAAGTTTTCAAAATATGTGTTAATTCTTTATCATTAAATATGATATCATCAATGTCATTTAATCCTAAATCATTTAATAAAACATAATTAATTTCGTTAAAAATAAATTTAGAATTTGGAAATGATTTTTTTAGCTCCAATATAAAAGGTAAAACATACTCCATTTTTGCAATAGAATAAAAAATAAAATTGTTTTTTTTACTAATTAAAGGTTGATGTTTTTTAAAAAAAGTTTTTTTCCAAATATTTACAGGATAAATTCTATTAATTATTGTATTATAAATTGATTTTTTCTTAATTTCTAATAATGATTTCCACTCATTGAAATATTCATTAATCACAGGATAATAATGATCAAAATCTTTTACCCAAAAACCATCTTCGCAGTAAATTTCAATTTCATTTTTTATGCAGTCAATAGCCCACTTATTAAAGAAATAATTGTAATTTGAATCATCATTATTTGACTCTCTTGGAGTCTGACTTTCATAATGATAAATCTCTGCCTTTGGCTGATAAATGATTTTAAGTCCTTTTTGCCTTACTTTACAACAATAATCAATATCTTCACAACCATTTAAATATTTTTCATCTAAACCATCTAATTCTAAATATAAGTCTTTTCTTGTGATAAAGCAGGCTGCAGTAACAGCATCTACTTCACCATATTTATTAACTAATGGATGATTTTTATCTAAAAATTTATAATGATGTCTGAATTTATTGTTATGATAAACTAAAGAGACTCCACAGTGTTGGATAGTATCATTATCATATAATAATTTTGCTCCAACAACTCCAATACTATCATCTTGTTCAATAGTACTTACTAATACATCTAACCAATCATTTGTGGGCAAGGTGTCATTGTTTAACAGTATCAGATATTTACCTCTTGCAATTTTTACTGCCTGATTATTAGCTTTTGCGAAACCTTGATTAAATGAATTTTTAATAACTTTTAGTTTTGAGCATCTGATGGAATTTAAATATTCAGCTGTTGAGTCAGTTGATGCATTATCTACAACAATAATCTCAAAATTAACAGATGTATCGAGTATTAATAACGATTTAACGCATTGCTGTGTAAATTCAAGCTTGTTATATACTGGGATAATTATAGAGACAAGTATATCACATTCATAATTAAGCTCTGTTTTAAAAGTTAATAATTTTTCTTCCATATTAATTATTCTTTGTTTTCTAATTAATTCAACGCTTGAATTATTTACTGGATAATTATTGAAAATTAACCGTGTTGTTTTAATAAAATCACACCATAAAGTTTTTGTCAAACTTTTTTTATCTTTGACAATTCTAAACTCACATGTAATAATTGGTATATGAACAAAATCGTATTTTTGTGAAATCCTTAACCAGTACTCCCAGTCCTCATGAGTTTGCATGCTTTCTATAAATAAACCAAACTCTTTAATAATGATGGATTCGTGAAATACACACAATGTTGGTGTAAGGTTTTTAATTAAGAAATCAATTTTTGAAAAATCATTAGAGTATTTAATTTTCTTACTTATTGTATATTCTTTATTTTCGACATATTTAACAGTATGTTCATAAGCATCAGTATAAAAAACTTTTATATTAGGATAATGCTTAATAGCTTCAATAAAAGTTATCAAGTGGTTATTATAATAAATGTCATCATCATCAAGGTAAGCTATATAATCTCCTTTAGCATTTAATAAACCTACATTTCTTGCAGCTGCAGGACCTTTATTTTCCTTTTGATAAAAAATTCTTATACGATTATCGTTGAATGAGTAAATTAGTTCTGATATATCTTCTCCATTATCATTGATAACTAATATTTCAAAATTTTGATATGTTTGCTGTAATACACTCTGAACTGCATTCTTTAACTCGTTTAATCTATTATATGTTGGTATGATAACAGAAACTAAGGGCATATAGTTGCTTTGATAAAAAGTAATTGGTTTTAAAACTCTATCAATTGAGTTAAATAACTCTATCTCATTTTTTTTATCATTAACAAAAAAATCTGATTTTTTCTTGAGGCATTGATCTTTCGGGCTTGTTATGCAAGCTTTCAGATAATACTTAAATCTTTCATCTTGATTCTTAGAATTACTCGCATGATAAAAATAAAAAACAGATGGATAAAATGTTAAATATTGCTTAATTTTGATGATGAAATCAACTGCCTCTAATGATAAAGATTCGTTATTCATCAGTTTATTGTAAACAAGTAATAAATTATTAACGACTAAATTCAATGCTTCTATATCCTTTTGATTTAACTTAGAGCTATGTAGATTTATACATTCTTTTGCTTTTTCAAACTCTGATAATCCAATTAAAGTATATAAATATAATAAGAAAGTCTCTGTAAAATCTATAAAATTGATTAACTCTAATACATTTTTACAAGAATAAAAATCAGAAAACCTAAAAAAACCTTTTGCAATATTATAATATGCCTGAACACTTGCATCTTTTTTTGACCAATCAATACTATGAAAAATTTCTCTTAGAGGATTATTGGCAAGTATATTTTTTATAACTAAAGACTCATAAGACTGGTCTATATATAAGTGGTTATGAGAAGATATATTCGCATCGTGCGACCTTAATGTATAGAGTACATTTTTGATTTTATAAAATTTAGCTTTATTTGCTAATCTGGACCATAATTCATTATCCTGTGCCCTTAAAAAAGTTTCATCAAAGAAACCTGCTTTTTTTATAATATCTCTTCTGACTAATGAACCAGGGAAGGTAATTCCTGATTTTATGATCATATTTTCAAGAATAAACTGTTCATTATTAGTATAATCTTCTGCTTTATAATGACTAATGATTTTTTTTGTTTTATCACACAATACTTCAATATCACAATAAATAACATCAACATTCTCTTTTGACAGTACTTGCGAATATGTTTGTAATATATTTGGATATAAAATATCGTCATCATCAAGCCATAATAAAAAATCTCCATGTGATTCAGCAATTAATTTATTTCTTGTTTTAGGACGACCTTCATTTTCTTTTCTTATGTATCTTATTTTTTCTGAATTAAAAGAATTTACAACTTCTTCTGTATTATCAGTAGAGCCATCATCCACTATTACAATTTCATAATTACTATAATTTTGATTTAATGCACTCTGAATTGCCTCTGCAAGGTAATTTGCTCGATTATAGGTTGGAATACAAATAGAGATAAGAGGGATTTTATCAACAGGAGGATGAATGTATATAACGCCTCTTTTCTTTCCTAAAGCTTTCGAATTATAGTAATATTGATAATTGGGATTAATTGAGAACAAGTCTTTACTAATATATTCCAAATCAAGTTTTTGATTTTTGTAAGAATCATATCCTAAATCTGAATTAGGCACATAAAAATCATGAATTACAATTATACTTTGATTCAAATCTCTATAGTTTCCAATAGCTTTTAATTCATCAAGTATTGGCCAATAATCATACCAGTGAGCATCAAGAAAAAATAGTACAGGTCTTGGGACAAAGCTAAGAATATCTCTGAGAACCTTCTCAGAACTTCCTAAAAATAAATGAATGTTTTTATAGTCTTTTAATTTTTCTTTAGTTTTTAAAAACACGTCTTTATCTACTTCTATTGAATAAACATTTTCAACTAACTTTGACATCTCTAATGTAGAGTTTCCTGTAGAAGTTCCTGTTTCAACAATTGATTTAATATTAAATCTTTTCACAAGCTCTTCAATCTCTTTTTTCACATAGTAGTCTCCGGTAAAAATGTAACCTTTTTCAATTCTATTTATTTCATCTATTAGGCTACTGTTATATCCTGTTGAGATTGTTTTTATTTTTGAGAAATGCTCTAAATATAGCTTATGTACAGTATTATACACATTTGGCCAAGCTCTATCAATAAACATTTGTTTATTGTTTTTAAAATATTCCTTAACAGCATTTTGTTGATTATCAAAATCATTTTTAGTAAATTGTTCTAAATACAAATTTAGTTTGTAACAATCAATATCAACATTTTTATACGCATTGCTTTTTTGAAAATTTCGTAAATCTATAAACATCTCATTACTAAAGTAATCCTCAATATTATAACAACCCATATAAATTGGAACTATTCTACCAATAAATGCATCAAATATTTTTTCTGTTAAATAATCATAGGAATACAGTTCGTCATAACAATTTTCAGGGCAAAATAAAAACTGACAAGTTTCAGTTATTTTAGCTTTATTATCTATTGCACCTTTGTAATAAGGTCTGTCAAGTAGCATACGACTATACCAACTTACTTCAAAACTTGAGTTTTTATAAAACCAATCAGCTACCTCTAACCTGATAGAATATAACTCACTTTTATGATTACTTTGTTTAGGATTGCTAATAAAAATTATCTCTTTTTTTCTATTATCCCAGTCTGTTGTGTTTTCAAAAATTTTATCATAAGCATTGATATGTGACAAATGTGCATGTGGCACATATAATGAACTGCTTAAGTTTTTTAATAATTTCTTATTCCAATGAATAACCAATGGATAAGTATTAAGCTTATTAGAATCATAATTTTGATTTAATACTGTAATAGGTTCAGTCAACCATACAGCTGTAAAATGATTGCAGTTTTTTGGTAAATCATTATAATATATTTTATACAAATGATTTTTATCATTATTAAAAAGAATTAGTTTTGAATTATCTATTATTGATGCAGTTACATCATTATATTTTCCATTTTTGTTTAAAACATAAACATCTTTGCTACTATTATATAATTTTTTTATTCCCACATTAAGACTATTCCATTCTTGCAAATATCTGTCCCAAATAGGATGCTTTCTTCTTAATCTTGTCCTAGATTGATCTTGTAAAAGTTTCTTTTTCTTTTGCCATTCAGGATTCTTTGTGAAATCATGATATATAATTGGTTTAGGTGAATACATTTGCTTTGAATAATCACTGTCAAACTGAAAAATTCTAATTGATAAGTCGACTCCACCACCACCCATAATTATTTCATCATCCCAACCTCCAACTTGATAAAATACATCTGCTTTATAAGAGGTATTCCCTTCTATATCAGCATAAAATGCTATTTCTTTATCGCCCAAATCATAATGAGCTGGTTTTTCACTTCCTGTTGTCTTAGGCAAAACCTTACCTCTTAAAGCAAAAATGTCATATTTTTTATGCAAATCTACATGATTTTTTATTAAATCATCATTTGGAAATGCATCATCATCTAAGAAAAGTAAAATAGATGCATTACTAAATATTGCTCCAATATTACGAGCTAAATAAGACCCTTTATTTGTTTTAAGTTTTATAAAAACATCTGAATAACACTTAAATTTTTCAAACTCACTATCGTTGCAACCATTAACAACAAAGATAAGCTCAAAGTTTTGACCCCTTTGCTTTTGCAAAGCTCTAAGATTTAATAAAATTTCATCAGAAAACTTCCAAGCAATTATTATTACAGATATACAAGGGTCTAAATTTGAGTTTATATATTCAATATTGCTTATTTCATTTTGATATAGATTTATTTTATTCTGCCAGTTTATTTTGGACAATTTTTCGTATAGTATTAAGTTTTGATTATCAAAATTTTCATTTTTTTTAACTAGTTTTTTGATTAAATCTTTGAAGCAACATGTTTGCAATGACATTCTAAAATCATTAATATATTTATCGTAATCATGATTTTTCCAACTAACATATTGGTGCATTAAATTATGCCTGTCAATCTTAGTATTTAACTTTAACTCATTATTAGCATAATCATGAAATATTATGACAGATGGAAAATAAATACATGATGATTCTCCATACGTTCGGACTAATCTATAGGAAAGCTCTGCTCCTTCTGCACCAAACAATAGTGGATCCATTCCACCACAACAAAGATAAGAATCTTTAAGAACAGCCGAATTCCCCTCTGTTCCAATATAGTATGGGAAAGGATTGTCTCCAAGATTATAATGCTTAGAATACTTAATGTATTTAACATCGTTTTTTGATAACACTTTACCTCTTAAAGCATGAATGTCGAATGTATCGAATGCTTTAATAATTTCAATAATAAAATTATTATCTGCTATTGCATCATCATCAAGAAAGGCCAATATTTTACCTTTAGCAAAATAAGCACCAATATTTCTACCTTCACTTGGATTTAAGTTTATTGGACATCTAACATACATAATTTTCATTGATAGCAACTCATCTAAAACTTCATCATTTTTGCCGTTATCAATAACTATAATTTCAGCATCTTCCTTCAATTGTGGTAAAACCGAATTTATACATTTAATTAAATCACTTCTCGTATTATACGCAACGATTACAACTGAGACTTTTATTTTATCATTATATAGTCTATTGTCATGTTTTACAAAAAAATCATAGTTTATTTTATTTCTATATTCTTGTATCAGTTGTGTCGCTTGATTAAAATCTCTTTGAAATAAAAAATTTTGAGCTTTGATAAAGCAATTTAAAGCATTGCTAAATTTTACTTTATCTTCTTGATTTAAATGTATAGTACTACTATTATCAATACATGAATTGCTAACACTGTTTGTATTTTGTATAAATATTTTATCCCAGTCATTATCAAATTCTTGTTCAATCAAGATTTGTTCTGACTCTAATTGAGTAATTAAGTTTTTTAAATCATTTGCTTTTTTATTAGAACTTTCATTCTTTATGATACCTTTCAAAATTTCTCCTGCTTCTTTATAATTTTTTATAGCAATGTATTGCTCTGCTAAAGCAAGACAGATATCTATATTGTCTGGCATAAGATATAACAAAAAATGTAATAAATTAACCGATATATGATATTCTTTTAAGTTTGAAAACTTAGTAATTTGAGATAATAAAATTTGTTTTATATTAAAAGTTGAATAATCACTCAGCATATTAAAATCAACATCTGAGCTTTTTAAATTTTTAACAAGAAAAGCCCTATACTCTTCAATAAGAGTAGTTTCAATGGCAACATTACATATTTTGTTGATCAAATACAACTGAAGATTATAATCTTTTTCAATTTCATTGAGATTATTAAGCAGAATAATCAACTCCTGACTATTAGGAAAAGTCTTCAACGCATCTTTGCAAATTCTAATACTATTCTGCAAATCATTGAAATTTTTATACCTATTTACCACTTGAATATATAATTGTACAATAAGTAATTCATTATCTTCCTTGCTTTTTTTATCAATCATATCACTAACTTTTTTTGTAGATAGTATTTTATCAAGTACTTTCAATTCAAAACTAAAATCACAAGTAATTTTATTCAGTCTCCCAGAAACATTTGTATAATGCAACCTTCTAAAACATAAAAACTGTTCAACAACCTTTATTTTAAAACATCCATTAATAGCAACTCTACTCCATAGCTCAAAATCATTAGCTCTAAAAAAATTTATATCATAGTATCCTATCTGTTGATAAACTTTTCTTTTTACCATACAACCTGGATCGAAAATTGGAGTGCTGTAAAAAAAGTACTTTAATACTTCATCTTCTTTGCCCCACCAATTAATTGTTTTAAGTTTGGAAACTATACAATGATTATCATCGTTAAAATTTATAAGATTACATGACAAAATGTCAATTTCTGGATAGTTATTTAATTCTTGGTTATATATTTCCAATATTTTTTTACTAAATAAATCATCACTACCAATCCATATAATATAATCACCTTTTGCTTCTTTTATACATCTGTTACGACTATCTGGGATATTAGTATGTTCTTTTTTTATATATCTGATTTTATCCGAATTAAAACTAAGAACAACTTCTTTAGTATTATCAGTAGATCCGTCATCAACAATTATAATTTCATAATTATCATATGTTTGATTTAAAATACTTTTAATAGTTTCATTTATTATATATGCTCTATTATATGTAAAAATACAAACAGAAAAAAAAAAATTTGAAACATTTATGCAATGTGGATTATTGTGTCCTGTTATTTTATGTACCTCTGATAGATTAACTTCAATATTTTTATCATTTTTATTTAATGCATATGCTTTTTTAAACAAACTTACAGCATCGTTATATCTTTTTTCGTAAAATGCTATTACGCCTAAATCATTAAGGACAATATGATTATTGCTATCAAATTTATTTAATTTTTTTAGTATTTTAATTGCTTCATTAAAGATGCTATTTGAAATCAATTTCTCTGCATCTATTATAAAATTATCAATCTTGTTTTCTAAATCAGACAAATATTCTTTACATGCTCTTAAAAATTCTATTCGTACATTTTCATATTTTGAATAAAATTGAACTTTTTCTTCCAATTCCTGAAGATTGGTAAAATACTCCACAGTCCTACCTAAATCCAATAAATCAGCTATTTCAGCATCATATTCAATAATTGGAATCGTATTTTTTTCTATACATTTTTTATAAATGCTATAGTTAAATTCATCTTTAAAAAAGAGCATACACTTACTTGAAGTCATGTAATCACTAATGTCTATTTTTTTATCTTGGTATTTCTTATCTGTAATGATATTCGATAACTCATTGTTAAAGTTATTTATCTTAAGCGCAAAACATATGTCATTTTGTAAAAAAAAATGATTATTAGTTAGTTTTTTGAGAAAAACTATTTTCATCCTATCACTTAAATTCTCAGATTGATATGACAAATCAAATATAATATCATTCATTATTGTCTCCAGTTAAATAATTACATTTTTGTTTAAAAAATGAGTCCATCTCTTACTCCGGGTTTTATAATCAATTTATACCAATTACAGTCTTTGACGATTTCTGTATATTTATTACAAATTTGGGCAGAGCAATATGACTCAGGTGTATAATTATCTCTAAAAAACATAGGTTTAAAGCTTGGAGTAAAATTATCTTCTAAACTATCAAGAATTTTTTTAGCAACAACAATATTTGAATAATATTTTTCAACATAAGGTCTTCCCATTTTTGCAATTTTTTTTCGTAGTTCATAATTCTTGATTATACTTCTCAGCTCTTCATAAAGAGTGTCGGGAGTAACACTCACTATTGGGCAATCAGGCTGTATAACGTTATGGTAATTCCTAGCTGTATGAGACATTACAATAGTTCCACATGCTAAAGCTTCTTTTTCTTGCTTTCCTCCCATAGGATGCAAAAGTTGACCTATCAAAATATCCGCCTCACTATACCAATTTTTCACTTCATAATAGGGAATATTTTCTAGAAATTTGAAATCAAATTCTATTTTTTCTGATTTTAAGCATTCGATCACTTCTATAACATATTTCGTGCCTTTAAAATTCTGATTGGATGGAGTATGAATAATTAGAGGTTTTCCCCGTTGATCACAATTTTCCATAAAGTCGTTCAAGTTTATTGGTGTACCTGCATTGAAGTATGGCCTTAGCCCTAAATGAGAGGTCGCAGGGGATGAAGAGATTGATGTTGCATACTTTTCTGCATTTCGTAAATATTTTAGTTTATGTTCAATTGTATTGTTTTGTCTGAAATAGTTTTGGTATTCTATTAATGGAAATTTATATTTTTTAAATTCTTGATCGCACGCTGGCTTCCAACGAACATCATTACCAACGAAATAGATACATACTTTTTTTGAATTTCGGTTTAATATTCTTAAATCACTAAAATCTTTAAAAAAGCAACTCCATAAAAACACAAAAGCATCACATTCGTTTAATGCTTTTTCAAATAATAATTTTCGTCCCAACTCATTATTTAGGTTCTCTTTAGAGAGATCAATGTCCACTTCTGAAGAATCAACAATGTTAGCATGAGATGAGTTAATTGCTGTAAATGTTTGGTGACCTAATGCTTGAAAACCCTTTGCCAGATCAGGTATTTGAGAAGCAATGTTTGTTAAGCCAATAAATACTTTCATAAAAATCCTTTTTTGAATTTGTTATGTTGAATAGCTATACATCATCAATTACTTTAGCTGGATTTCCAACGACTATTTGATAAGAAGGCACATTCTTTAAAACAACTGATCCTAAGCCCACAATTGAAAACTCATTAATTATAAGCCTCTCAATAATACTAGAATTACTTCCAATATGAGCTCCATTTTTTATTCTTACTCTGCCTCCTATACTTGCGTTATTTGCAACAAAAACCATTTCATCCAATACGCTATCGTGCCCAATAAAGCTTTGAGCAAACAATTGTGAATGATTTCCGATTATTACGTTTGGGCTTACAACAACAAAAGGCATTACAACTACTCCTATCCCTAACTTAGCTCGTGTAGACACAACTGATTTTGGATGGATAATAGTTGCAAAACGAGAACAAGGGATATTTAAATCAACAAGCATTTTAAATCTTTCTTCTGCTTGTTTTATGTTTGACATTGCATAGACAAATTTGTATTCACTTGGTAATTTTACCCAGTCCATATTAATAATTCCACCCAAGACAGGATAACCATTAATTTCATCTTCAAAATCGTTTAAAAATCCTACACATTCAATGTCTTGACCACTTTTCTTACAATCTTCAATCGTTGATGCAATAACAGTTCCATTACCTCTGCCACCAATAATTACAATTTTCATAAAATCTTTCCTTTGCTAATAAGAAATTCATACTTTTCGATTATTTTTTTTGATTTTAAAACAAAGGGAGGACCAATGAATTTTCCATTTATAACAGCAACACCACGTCCTTCTTTTTTAGCTTGTTCATTCATTTTAAGTAATTCTTTTGCATTAAGATATTCTTCTTCTGAAGGAGTATAATGTTTATGAACAAAAGGTATTTCTTTGGGGTGGAGTACAAGCATTCCGTCAAATCCATATTTTTTTGAAATATTGATTTGTATTTCTAAATCTTCAAGATTATGTACATCAATATGTACAGTATCAATAGGAATTATATTATTTGCTCTAGCAGCCATTGAGATAATAGCTCTTGGAACTTGTAAATTTGTTAAATCAGTGTCAATGCTACTTTGCAAGTCTGTAATAAAATCTTCTGATCCAAAAGCAATTGCCTCAATTCTATCTGAAGCTTTACAGATTGAGTCAGATTGCAAAACAGAGGATGTTGTTTCTATTAATGGAATAAGTTTAAATGTTCCAACTCTGATTCCTTTTTCATGTTCTATCGTTTCTAAAAGTTTATCAATAAAGTAAATATCTTGACTACACTTAGCTTTTGGATACATAAATCCTCTAACTCCTGCAACAGATAGCTGATGAATATCTTTTAACAAATGCCCGCTTTCTCTGTCATTCACTCTTATAAAAACAATCTTACCTTTGAAAAGATTGTCATTAAACATATTTAAAATTAAATCTCTAGCATTTTGTTTTAAATCTGAAGGTTGTACAGAGTCTTCAAGATCTAAAATTAGAACATCAGCATCTGTTGTTATTGCCTTTTTTATTAATTTTTCATTATGCCCAGGTACAAATAGCAAACTTCTAAACAAATACCGTAATGATGTTTTATCGTTCATAACATATTCCTTTTTTTTATTAATACTTTTCTTCTAAATTTCAGGACATCGATATTATTTTGATTATAAGATGTCGTTTCAACATAAATAATCCCACAATTTTTTATTGACTTTGATTCTCTTTTTTCAAGTATCTCTGTTCTAGCATAAATTGTGTCATTTATAAAAACAGGGTGTAAATGATTAATGTTTTCGTACATGAGATTTGCAATCGCCTTCCCACTTATATCTGGAACCGTAATACCTACAGTTAAGCTGAAAACTAAAGTGCCAACAACAATTGGCTTAGTAAATTTTTCTTTTGATGAATAATCAATATTTGTATGAAGAGGATGATGATTCATTGTTAATAAACAAAAAAGATTATTGTCGCTCTCAAAAATTGTTTTAGATAGAGAATGTTGTATGACTGAGCCAACAACAAAGTTTTCATAGTAATTGCCAAGATTACTTACATACATGATTTACCTCATTTTCTTTTATCATCGGTAAAGGATTTATAGACTTTACGAAATTGACTAAACGTATAACTGGGAAAATTATCTTTAAATATCATTTTGAAATACTTCACCAATTCTTAACTTTCTATTACATTTTCTAATCATCAACAATCCAGAGTTGCAGTTCACAATATATTCACCTTTATTAAAGATTTCAACAATCTCTCCAATTTGTGCATCCGGATAAGATATTCTAGTGTCAAATGGAATAGCCTCCCATATATATATTTTTTTAGAGATAATATAGCTATAAGCTCCTGGATATGGTTTAGTTTGGGCTCGTATAAAATTATATATTTCAAATACTGTTGCATCCCAAGAAATTTTTCCATCTTCCGGAACTCTTTTGGGGTAATATGTGGGCAATCCCTTCTGAGGAAATAAATTATAATCTCCAGATAATAGTTTAGGAATAAATTTGAGTAACACTCTTTTAGTAATAATCGAATTCTTATAATATAGAGTTTTACAGTCATCCCAAGGAGTAATATCAAACATTTCGTAATGAAAAATATCTCCGTCATCAATCCCTGGTTTTATTATAAAATACTGCATAATAAATCTTTTTTTACCTTCAATCAATGACCAATTTATTGGAGAGCGACCCCTCCCTTTTGGTAAAAATTCGGAACTACCATGAACACCTATTGCTCCTATCCTAAGAGTGTCAAGAATAGCTTTTGGAAATAGTCTTTGCCATCCACCCTGTACCAATAAATCAAACTTATGCTGGCTAAAAAAATCAATATCTCTTCTATCGTTTAAAGAAAAAGAATTACTATAATATATAGGAATACCGTATTGCTCAGACAAATCTACAAAAGATTTATATCCACTGATTTTATGTTTTTTTGCTTTTTCATTATCCAAACAAACAAAATATTTAATTTTCAGTTTATTTCTTAACAAAAAATCTATAACTTCCCAACCTGCTTCATGATTGCCACACATTACAATCTTATAATTCATTTGATTATCCATCAATAACATTTTTATTAAAAAATCTTAATAAACGATAATATTCAGATAAACATGTATCTGTTTTTCTTTTAGCTACAATTTCTACCCGTTCCTTGGGAGAAATAACCTCTTTTGACCACCAAACTGGATGAAGTAAGATATGCATTTTTTGATTAATATTTCTTTTTACAAAATCAAGCAAGGATTCATCTTTCCATATACCATTTGAATCAGACAAATAATTAAAGCCATTCCAAAATACATCTGAATAGGCATTTATCATTCCAGAATATTTCCATTCCCTACAACTAAAAGTAAAAGTGTTATTGTTATGAAACGAAAAGATATTTATAGCAATGTCAAAATAACTTTCAAGTATTCTTTTTTCTTTTAATAGCCACTCTTGCAACATATCAACATCTCTAATATTTAATGCATGAACATCAAAATGAAGACCTATATTATGCCCATACTTAATAATTTTTTTTACATTTTCAATGTTTGTACGATCTAACAAATTATAGAACTGACTATGAAGTAAAAGACAGTATGTTGTTTTTATTTTTAATTTACATTCTATTTCAGCCAGGCTCACTGCATTCTCCAAAGATATATCTACATCATGTCTCAAAATTACACCTTTTTGTATTTCTAGAGCATCATCGTATGTATAAATTTTACTATAAAAATTAATATATTCTATAGCTTTACGGTAGTTATCTATTGTAAAATCGAAATAACGAAATTTATCTTTGTTGTTAATTTTTTTCAACATTAAATACCTCTAACCACTTCTCAAAACATAGCATTGACCAAATTAATAATCTATTATTCTTTTTACCTAAAAAATGTGCATTTAAATATGATTGTGCTGTTTCATATTGAATATAATTATAAATTGATGCACTTTTATTGGATAATAATTGTTTGATATAATCAATACTTTCTCCCTTAAACCAACTTGCATCAGGTGCAGAAAACCCCTGTTTAATACCATTCGTATAGTCATATGGTACGAATTGTTTAAATAAGTTACGAATAATCAGTTTCCCATCGCCTGTTGAGTTATAATATTTTTCTGTTTTTTCCCCTGGTTCGTTTTCATTCAAACGAACAATTTCTTTCAGATTTTTAAGCTTTAGTTTAACAGGAATTTTCATGGCGAAATCGACTAAATCATTATCTAAAAATGGTATTCTTGCCTCTAAACTATTTGCCATGCTCAACTTATCATCAACCATTAGCAACCCATGCAAAAAAGTTTTACATTCGAAATACAATGAATGGTTGATATATTCTTCTGGTGTATAATTATCTTTACAATCCTTGCTAAGAACTCGTTTAAAAATATCTTTAGAATAATCCCATTCAAATTGGTTGTAAAATTCAGGTAGGAAAAATTTTGATTTCATACTATCAGGGATCAATCTTTGCCAATACTTATAATACTTGTTAGAATAATGCTCAAAATCATCATTTACTACAGCACGGTAGTAGCGCCATGGATATCCTGCGAAAATTTCATCTCCACCAGTCCCTGATAATACTACTTTTACAAATTTACTTGCCAATCGGGAAACATAATAGTTGGGATAACTTTGTCCAACTCGTAAATCCTCAATATGCCACACTAATTTATCCATAATTCTTTCCATGTCTCCCGCTTTTAAGACAACCTGATAATGTTCTGTTTTTAAAAGATTCGATAAATATTCAGCTTTAGCTCTTTCATCAAATGAAAGTTCTAGTCCATTTGCTGATGACAAATCAAATCCGCAAGTAAAAGATTTAATGTTTTTTAACGACTCAGCAGCAATAAATGATATCAAACCAGAATCCATGCCACCTGATAAATAAGCACCTATTTCAACATCTGATACTAATTGACGATTTACTGCTTGCCGAAAAAGGTAAATAAGTTCTTCTTGAACAACATTTTCAGAAATAATCTTAGAATCTTCTTTGAAATTAAAATCCCAATATAATGACTTTTTAACTGTACTACCTATTTCAATATAAGCATAATAACCTCCAGGCAGTAATTTTACTCCATTAAACAATGTTAAATCAGAAAATATATTTTGAAAAGAAAAATATTCATTCAGAGCGTTTGTATTGACTCTAACATTAAAGTTAGGGTGTTCAGTGAAAGCCTTAATTTCTGATGCAAATAAGAATATATTACCCTCTTGATAATAATACAAAGGCTTTATTCCATATCTATCTCTGGCTATAAAAAGCTTCTTCTCCATATTATCCCAGATAGCAAAAGCAAACATCCCATTAAATTTTTCAACTGCTTTAGCTCCCCATTCCATATATGATTTAAGAACTACTTCTGTATCTGTTTTAGAGTAAAATTTATAACCTAATGTCTTTAATTCAATTTGAAGATTTTGATAATTATAAACTTCGCCATTATATACAATGACATATCTACCATCATCACTGATCATGGGTTGATTCCCTAAAGGAGATAAATCAATAATTGATAATCTTCTATGACCAAAACCAACATATGTGTCAAACCAAAATCCATCATTATCGGGTCCACGATGTATAATCATATCTGACATTTTTTTTAAAACATGTCGGGAGACTGGTTTTCTGTCTGTATTAAATATGCCTACAATACCACACATTACATTTCTTCCAATTTTTTAATAATTTGTTCTTGTGTTTGATAAGTAAGTTCGTGATATAATGGTAAAGTTAAAACTTTATCAAATACTTTTTTGCTGTTAGGGCAATTTTTCAACTCGAAAAGTTTTTTATTACCAAAACATGGCTGTAGAGACAATGAATATGTTCCAATTTGCACTTCAATGCCATTATTTCTCATTTTTTTTAGTAATTCATCTCTTTTGTTTGTAAAAATACAAAAAGATTGATATGAGTGATTTGAGTCTTTTGTAATACCAGGAATAGTAAATTTATTATTATTATTTAATAATTTAATATAATTTTTAGCTAAACACCTTCTTCGCTCCAATAGTTCTTCAAAATAATCTAACTGACCTAAACCAACAGCTGCTAAAATATTAGATAACTTAAAATTAGTTCCAATCATGTTAAATGTCACAGATTCTCTCTCAGCTAGTTTTCCAATTCCAAAATGTTTATATGAATTCATCCACTCAAACCACAAACTATTATTTGTTGTAATTATTCCACCTTCACCGGTAGTTATAAATTTTCTGGGATGTAGACTAAAAACAGAAATATCAGCTAAATTGCCAACCATTATACTTTTATATGAAGCTCCCAAGGCACAGGCAGCATCTTCAATTATGAACAAACCATACTTTTTTTTTATATAATTAAGTCTATCATAATTTAATGGATTTCCAAAAATAGAGACCGGGATAATTGCTTTAGTTTTAGAAGTAATAGATTTTTCTATTTCATCATAATTGATTAGCATGGTATCAGGGTCAATATCAACAATAATTGCCTTAGCCCCGACGACAGAAACTATAGTAGCAGTAACCGGATAAGTATAATCTGGTACTATTACTTCATCACCTTCACCGATTCCTAAACAGCGAAGTGCCATTTCTAAGCCTGTAGAACAGGATGTAACTGCTATTGAATGTTTACAACCAATAATAGATGAGATTTTTTCTTCAAATTGTTTTGTTACGCTACCCTCTGTTAACATTCCTGAATCTAAAACATCCAATACTTTTTGTTTAATACTATTGTTCATAAATGGCTTAACTAGTGGGATTATCATGATTTTCTCTCTGGACTATCAATGCTCTGGTTAATTCTCCAGTCAATAAGTTTTTGTAAACCTTCTGTAAGAGAATAACAATACTTAAAATTAATCTCTTTTTCTGCTTTTAATCTAGAACCTATCCTATTTTGAACAAACTGTCTGGCATCATCTGCAGAGTACGGTTTGTAATCAACAATTAAGTCAGATTTCTTTAACATTAAAATTGTATCACATAACTCTCTTATAGTAGTCTGAACTTCAGTACCAACATTATAAAAACCAAAATTTATGTCTGATTTCAAAGCTGCAATATTTGCTTGAGCCACATCTTCCACATAAATAAAATCGTAAGCCTGACTGCCGTCACCATTTATTACAGGTTTTTCATTAGCAGAAATTTTATTAAGCATAATAGGAATAACTCCTGTATAAGCTGCATGTTGATCTTGATGTGGACCATAAACATTCATATATCTTAATCCAATAATAGGCAGATTATATCTGTCATTAAAGGCTGTACACATTGCTTCTCCAGCAATTTTGGTTGACCCATAAAAATTTTTGTTATTAAACGGATGATTTTCAGTCATAGGAACTTCTATAGCATCTCCATAAACAGACGCAGAAGAGGAGTAAATTAATTTTTTAACTTTATTTTTAACACAAGCTTCAAGCACATTAAAAGTTCCTTCAATATTTACCTTAAAGGCAGTTCTGGGATAATCTTTACAATGTAACAACCACATGGCTGCTAAGTGAAACACATAATCAACTCCTTGCATTGCTCTGTCTAAGATATCTATATCTCTAATATCCCCTCCATAGGGAAAGATGGAACATCTTTTATCTTTTAACTGTTCTTCTAAGTATTCTTTTTTGCCTCTGGAGAAATTATCATAAATAATAACTTCTTTTATTGGTTCTTTTAACAATTCAGAAACTAAATGTGAGCCAATAAAGCCTGCTCCACCAATTACTAATATTTTTGAGTCAACAAGATTGTACATGATTGGGCTCCTATTTCATATTTATTTTTTCTAATATTTGATATATGCATAGTGTCTTAACGGTAAGTTTAAATTAAAAATATAGACAATTTTTTAGATTAAGTAGATTACTGAATATAATAATTTGTAAAGAATTACAAATAGGCATATATTGTGAAAATCTATACCATCCATCAAACTAACACAAGATTTCCAGCCAAATGCATTCAATCTACTTACATCTAAAAGTTTTTTTGGTGTACCGTCAGGCTTGCTGATATCCCATTCAATATCTCCATTAATTCCGATAATATCTTTAATTAGTTCTGCGAGTTCTTTTATCGTGATATCTTTGCCGGTGCCAACATTTAAATGAAGTGAATCCGAGTAGTTTAAAATCATAAAAAGCAATGCATCAGCAAGATCATCTGAATGAAGAAACTCTCTGTATGGACTACCTGAAATCAAAAAAGATTGAATTAATTTTGAATTATTATTAACCACAGAGAAACGCAGAAGAATTAATTAATTTTGAATGTTGAATTTTTAATTCTGAATTGAGGTAGATTGCCATGTCGCAAGCTCCTCGCAATGACAAGTTTTTTAAACCACAGAGATCACAGAAAGCACAGAGAGGTTTTTATTGTTTAATTTTTTTGTTTTTACTTTAACTTTAAGGTCTTGGTGCCTGCCTGTGCGTTTCTGCCTTTATGCTACATTTAGAATGATCACGCATACAGGTGCTTGGCGTCTAAATTATCATTCTTTTTTTTATACCACAAAGGACACAAAGAGCACTAAGAGATTTTGTTTTTAAGTGTCTTGCTTACACTCTAACTTTGAGACCTTGGTGCGCTTGGTGGTAAAGCATTTTTATTCTCTTAATCTTTTAATTTCTTCAATTGGTAAACCGGTTTTTTGTGAAATTGTCTCATCATCCAGAAGATCTAAAAGATTTTTGGCAATTTCAAGTTTACCTTTTTCGATGCCTATTCTTAATCCATCTTCTTTTGCAAACTCAAGGTCATACTTAATTGTATTTGCAAGACTTTGAGCGTATCTCTTATCTTCTTCATATCGATCATATATTGCTCTTTCATCATCCGGCAAATTAAGGACTGCAAGAGTCTCATAAGCTTCTTTTAAGCCTTTTGCAGTGAAGTTATCCTTGATTTCTGAGTTTTTAAAAAAATATACCCATTCATCAAGAGTATTTTTAGCAATATCATTAAAACCATTTACCTTAATTAAATAGTACTCAGGGTATAGTTCTGCAGGGAACTTTTTATTAAATAACTTTTGTTGTTTTGCAGATAATTTTAACTGTTCATGATTATGAATACCGTAAAACTGTGTTGTACCATGATATATATAATCTTCACCTAAACCAATATCAAAATACAAAATATTCACACTTATCACTTTTACTAATTCGCCATAATCTGAACCAACTTTAATATGTTCGGTCAAAACTTTCGATGTACCATATAGTATTCTCTGAAAATAATCGTACTCATAATCAAACTGTAGCTCAAGGATAATTATCTCTTCCTTGCTATTTTTTATCTTTAAATCAACTCTATTGAATTTATCAAAAGCTCGTTCCTTATTGCTTTCAGATTCAAGTAATTCTACAATATTAATATCGTCATACAACAATTCACTTAAAAAACCTTCAAGAATAACAAAATCTGCTTTGCTTCTTAAAAGCTTTTTAATAGCCCAGTCAAGGGATACTGTTTTTCTGCTTTTTGACATAATTTTCCTTTTTTTATTTACCACAGAGAAGTGTTTTGTTTTACCACAAATGACACTAAGGGCACGATGTTAATTTTGAATTTTAAATTTTGAATGTTAAATTGAGGAAGATTGCCACGTCGCAAGCTCCTCGCAATGACAAACAACACAGGATTTACCATTAAGTTAAGTTATCGTACATTGAGCTTCCAGCTCGATCATAATCAGGGAGTTCCTCGCTATTACTTGCATTGCTATATATTGCAGGGACTTCCTGATTCTGTTTTGTTTGAGGAAGTCCCTACTTCGTGAGAAACTCCCTCTAACAAATCCTTAACTTAATTACATGCAGGACCAGTAACAATATTTTTTTTATCACAACAATCACCTATTTTTCCTAATTAGCCCCTCTATACCATCCATCAAACTAACACAAGATTTCCAGCCAAGTGCATCCAATCTACTTACATCTAAAAGTTTTTTTGGTGTACCGTCAGGTTTGCTAATATCCCATTCTATATCCCCATTAAATCCGGCAACATCTTTAATTAGTTCTGCGAGTTCTTTTATCGTGATATCTTTGCCGGTGCCAACATTTAAATGAAGTGAATCAGAGTAGTTTAAAATCATAAAAAGCAATGCATCAGCAAGATCATCTGAATGAAGAAACTCTCTGTATGGACTACCTGAACCCAAAAGAGTTAGTTTTACAACATTATTGTTTTTATCAATACCATAATTATTTAAAATATTGAGAATGTCTTGCTTGCTTAGCTTATCTGCAGATATTTCATTTAATGATATTGGAAATGCTTTAAAGTCTTCTTTTATTCGTTCAAAATCATCAATTTCTAAAAATTTTGCTAAACGGAATTTTCTCAACAATGCAGGCAATACATGAGCTGTATCCAGATTGTAATTGTCATTATGTCCATAAATATTTGTTGGCATTGCTGATATGAAATCATCTCCATACTGCTTTCTGTAATATTCACACATCTTAAGGCCACTGATTTTAGCCAATGCATAAGCTTCGTTTGTTGTTTCAAGATAGCCTGATAAAAGATATTCTTCTTTTATAGGTTGCGGACAATTTTTTGGGTAAATACAAGAACTGCCAAGAAATAAAAGTTTTTTTACCTTAAAAATATGAGAACAATGAATTACATTTGCCTCTATCATAAGGTTATCATAAATAAATTCTGCAGGATAATTTGAATTAGCTAAAATCCCACCTACTTTTGCAGCTGATAAAAAAACATATTCAGGTCTTTCTCGTTCGAAAAAATCGTACACTTGCTGCTGGTTTCGTAAATCATACTGAGAATGAGGTGTAAAAACAAGATTATTATAATCCTCTTTTTGCAACTTTCTCACAATAGCTGAACCAACTAAACCGGTATGACCTGCCACATAAATCTTTGCATCTTTTTTCATTTTATACTTTCTTTTAATCGTAATTAGCTAATAATGTAGAATGGTTTTTTTACACGAAGAACTTTGTTAATTTTGAATGTGAATTATTGTTTCACCAAGAAGGACACAAAGAGCACTATGTTAATTCTGAATTTTAAATTTTGAATGTTGAATTGATGTAGATTGCCACGTCGCAAGCTCCTCGCAATGACAAGTTTTTTAAACCACAGAGATCACAGAAAGCACAGAGAGATTTGCTAATTATGAATTTTAAATTATAAATTAAACCACTCAGCCCTGAAAGGGCATAACAATGATAACCGTATGCAAGCGAAGCGTAGCTTACGGTAAGAAGAACACTCAAGAGATTAACCCCGAAGGGGTTGGATTGATTCTGAATTGAAGATGATTGCCACGTCGCAAGCTCCTCGCAATGACTAAGAGATTGATTTAGCTTTGTGGGTTTGGTGCCTGCCTGTGCGTTTCTGCCTTTGTACTACATATAGAATGATCACGCATACAGGTGCTTTGCGGTTATACTACTTTTTATTATCTTAATTTTTTAATTTCTTCAATAGGTAAGCCGGTCAAAGATTGGATAATATCTATACTAAGCCCTTGCAATAAAGCTTTTTTTGCAATTTCAAGTGCTTTTAATTTTTCACCTTCAAGTTTGCCTTCATTAAAGCTTTCTTCTTTTGCTGTGTCTATTACATTCTTTAAGTCACGATAATTTTTTAAACTTTCTTCATAGTCTTTTTGCTCATCGACTGTTAAGTTAGCTATCTCTGCCTGAATAAATAACTTTTTAAAGATTTTCTCCTTAATCTTTGGAGGAATCTTTTCAAAAAAGTTAAGATTTTTTAAGAGATATAACCACTTTTCAAAATGGGTCTCAACCTCATCTAATGATTTTTTAAATTTTGGCATCGCTATATATAAAAAAGTTAATTTGTCATAAAAAACTTTTTTTGTCTCTATATCCGAAAGCTTTACATTATAGATAAACTTATCCTTTTCTTCTTTATCTTCATCAAACTCAAAATCTAATATAGCAATTAGATACACTTTTTTTAATTTAAAATCCCAATCACCCTTTTCTGCCTGTTCTCTAATCGGAAAAGTTGAATAAAATAATGACCTGTCTTTGAAAAACTTTTGCTTAGCCTTTTGAAGTTCTACAATGAACTTTTCCCCACGTTCATTTTCACAGTAAATATCAAACACAGCTTTTCTCTCATATAATGAAGCACCTAATTTTTCTGTATTCATATATTTTATAGATTTTATCTTGCCTTCTTCTGCCGACAAAAGCTGATTTAAAAAATCTATAAGTAAATCTTTGTTTGCTTCCTCTCCAAAGATTCGCTTGAAACCAAAATCTGTAAATGGGTTGATATATTTTTCAGACATATGATACTCCTGAATAGGTTAATGAATTTCTTTTATTTTACCACGAAGGACACTAAGAACTTTGCTAATTTGGAATTTAAATTGAGATAGATTGTTTCGGTGGCAAGCTCCTCACTATGACATATATTAATAACCTTTTTTCTTAACTTTTTCCCAGTCTGATAAAACCATTAATTTTACTAAATCCTGGAACTTTATCTTTGGTTGCCATCCAAGCTTTGCTTTTGCTTTTGATGCATCGCCAATTAAAAGATTTACTTCAGCTGCACGATAATATCTTGGATCTATTTCTATAAGGCATTTACCGGTTTTTTTATCAAAGCCTTTTTCGTTACTTCCCTGCCCACTCCACTCAATTTTTATATCTAACTCGTTAAAGGCTACTTCGCAAAATTCTCTTACGGTATGAGTTTCTCCGGTGGCAATCACAAAATCATCAGGTGTGTCCTGCTGTAACATCAACCACATTGCTTCAGTGAATTCCGGAGCGTAACCCCAGTCTCTCTTTGCATCAAGATTTCCAAGGAAAAGTTTTTCTTGTACACCTTCTTTGATTCTTGCAGCAGCTCTTGTTATTTTTCTGGTAACAAAAGTTTTGCCTCTTCGTGGAGATTCATGATTAAATAAAATACCGTTTACTGCAAATATATTATATGCTTCCCTATAGTTTTTAACAATCCAGTATGCATATAACTTGGCTACACCATAAGGGCTTCTTGGATAAAATGGTGTGTTTTCATTTTGAGGAATTTCCTGCACTAAACCATATAACTCAGAAGTAGAAGCCTGATAGAATTTTGCGTTAATCTGTGTATCTTTTATGGCGTCAATAAACCTTAAAACTCCAAGACCATCAACATCTGCAGTGTATTCAGGGACTTCAAAAGAAACCTGAACATGAGACTGAGCTCCTAAATTATATATCTCATCAGGATGGATTTTTTCTAATAATCTGTTTAAATTACTACTGTCTGTTAAATCACCATAATGTAGAAATAGCTTTACATTATCATCATGAATATCTCTGTAAAGATGGTCAATTCTATTTGTATTAAAAGATGAAGATCTTCTTATAATTCCATGAACTTCATAGCCCTTCTCCAGTAATTGTTCAGCTAAATATGAACCATCCTGACCTGTAATGCCTGATATTAATGCTTTTTTCATCTCAAACTCCCTTAATGTCTTGATACAGCTTCGCCCCGTGAGTTCGGAAAATTTTTCACTCACAATGATTATTTGTGCAAATATTATGCCAGTATGCTAATATGTCAATAATAATATTTTTGTCACACTACGATTTTGGAGTATGTGAATCTCAAAGGACATTGTTAATTTTTTAACCACAGAGAATACTTAAATAATTTTAAATTTTGAATTGAGTAAGATTGATTCGTTGGCAAGCTCCTAGCAAAGACAATTAGTTTGGAGTGCATTGACTATGTCGATGCTAAAGATTGCCAAGCTCACAAGAGGCTCGCAATGACAAGCTACTTTGCAAAATTTTGTATTGAGTGGTACGGTTCACGGGCTATCTATTATTTTTAGTTTATGAAAAGAAGTCTTTTAAACTAAAAAGAATTTATTTTTTTTAAAACAAACTGTTTTGTTAGAATAGCCAACATGCAAGCTTCATTAGCTTCTATTATATCTGGCATATAAAAATCATCTGGATAGCGTAATTCTACTGCATAATCTGTTAATGACGATACTTCTTTGATTTCCATAAATTCAGGATTTATTTTCATGCAGGACTTTATAAGTACTGCTATGTCATGAGTTTTATAAAAATCTGATTGATGATAGATTAGAAAAGCTTTTAAATATTTTTCAGCACACTGTTATGCATGAAAACAAATGGTATCAGTCACTGGGTCATCACAATTTAATAAATACTGTGCTGTTTTTAAATCATTATCTGCTTTGATGAACCAAAGTTTTACTATCTCTTTTATTGTCTGGTCCATAAAACAACGCCTTCTTTATTTATATCGTAAAAAATAGTCCCTACATATTTTTTAAATTTTTCATATCGTTCTTTAGAATTAATAATTATGTCAACAGGATAACCTATATCAAAAAGTTTTAACCGAATATCTTTTAAAATCTGCTTTTTCTCACTTCTTTGTGGCTCGTTTTCCAACATAATGAATATGTCGAGATCACTCTGTTCATTTGCTGTATTTCTTGCATATGAGCCAAAAAGCACAATCTCTAAAGGATTAATAGCCTTGATAATAAAATTTGTTATTAAGCTTATTTGTTGATTATTAATCATATATATTCCTTTAATGCTAAATTTTTAACAATTATTTGATAGCTTGTCTGGGTTGTCATAGCGAACGATTTTAAGCATTCTAATTAATTGATTTATAGTTTTTTATGACATTGCCACGGCAAATACCTCGCAATGGCATTATGTTCGAGCTACGATAGATATTTTTCACACATCCCTAACTTCCCAATTCTCAACATTTTTATCTTTTGAACTGAAATTTATGGCAAGCATTTTTACACTTCTGCCTTCTTTTAAGTATCTGTCAGCATATTTCTTTTCTATTATTTGTTTAAACGCAGTTTCCAGGGCTTGGTCAACCTTGAACTCGATAATGTAAATAATATTTGGTGTTTCTATTGCCATATCCAATCTGCCGATATTATTTAGTATTTCACAATAAACTCTGGTGTATGCATCAGACATAAGTGATGTTAGCAGATAGTATAACGAGTGATAATAACTTTCAAATTTACTTAATTTTGTAACCTGGTCAAGGACATTGTCTTGTTTTGGTATTAAATTATTTAAAATAGATGTAAAAACGGATTTAACCATATCAAAATATTCTTCAAACTCTTCTTTTTCAAAGAGTTTTTTCATTCTGTATATTGTTGGCATCACATTGTCATTATTTTTATAAATACTTAACAATTGACTGTTAAAACCTTTTCTGACCTCTAAATTTGGGATTGTTAAGACTAACATATCACCATATTCAAAGCTGTCTTTGATTGTTAAATAACCTGTTTGAAATAGTAGTGGTATAATCTGAAGTTCTCTTATATCATAAGCTTTAATCGCACTACTACTAAATTCTAAATTCTCTAAAGAAGTCAAATCAAATTGTTTCTCTTTTATCAAGTTGACTAAAAATGAGGGAGTGCCGGAATCAAACCAGTAATTATTTATCTCTTGTAAGCTTAGAGCTCTACCAACAGAAAAGGGATTATAAACCCAAGCAGGTTTATTAGTAAATCTAAATCCATTATAATGTGCTTTAAACAGTCTGTATAATTCTGCTTTGTCTATCTGCATAGATTCTGCCATAGACTCAAAATGAGGATCAAAATAAAACTCTAATTCCTCTTGCGTATATCCTAAAAAGTCAGAAAACTGAGGATGAGAATCTAATTCAATCAGATTATTTAAAGTTGAAAATACAGACACCTTGCTAAACTTAGAAACTCCGGTCATAAACACCAATCTCAGATGTTCTTCTAAAGCTTTTAGGTTATCATAAAATGACTTCATAAATTCCTGATTAGCAATTGCAATTTGAAGTCTCTCATCACCCTTTCCGATATGTGAAATGATAGGTTTGTCATATTCATCAACTAAAAAAACAACGCCTTTCTGATACTTTTGAGAAAGACTGATAATCAATCTTTTAAAAATATTTTCAGGTTCATCATCATCTAAGTTAATCTCATGCTTCTTAGCAATTACCAGTAAATCATCTTTTATACTTTTCTTCATTTTCATGGTTGTATCATTAGATAATTGATTAAAATCCAAATGAATAATCGGATGTACATCCCACTTATAATCAGTTTGATAAATATATTGCTCTTTGAACAGATCTTTGTTACCAAGAAATATTTCTTTAAATGTATCAATAGTTAAAGATTTACCAAATCTTCTCGGACGAGAAAGAAAATAGTAAGTATGAGCTGAAAGGATTTGATGTATATATTTTGTTTTATCAACATAGACATAATTGCCTTCTATAATTGACTTTATCTTCGCTGAATCTATTGCTATATTTTTCATTTTATATCCCCTGTTAATAATATCTTGGCATCTTTGGTTACTCTGAGAATAAAATCAGCCTTTGAGTTTGTGTATGCTTCTCTATCATATTTATATTGTTTTGCCAGTACGAGCTTTAGTTCTTCGTATTCATTTTTTAATGTAGCGTTTTGATTTAAATAATCCCTAAAATAGATTCTATCCCATAACCAATTTTGAGTAAGGGGCCCAATATGAATATGATAAGAAATGTCTTCCAGACCTGTTGGGGTATATCCTTTTACAAACATCAAGTGTTTAGTTTGTTCTTTCATATGAATGTATCCATTATCTACAAAAGTGTTAATCAATATGTTATCAGAAATTGATTCAGGTTTTTGCATAAGGATGTCAATTGTTGGTTTAGAAAATAAGCCTATTATTGCTGTACTGCCGATATGTTCAATAATTAACTCTTGAGAAAAAAGACTATGCAAAAAATCTCTTTCTTTCTCATAATAAGCTTCCCAGTCAGGGCTATAGGGCTTTAGTATAATAGGATAGAGCTGACCTAACTCTTCTTTTGTCATGATTTCCTTTCAATAAATGTAATCTATACGGCGAGATTTCTGTTTTAAGAAAAACTTCATAATCTTATTATTTGATTTCCTGATTTATAAAATATACTATATCTCCCGGATGAGAAAAGTCTTTTGCTTCAACATTAGCATATTGTGCTATATAGGATTCTAAAAGCTCCAATTTCTTTTGAGTTATAACCTTATCTGTTTTATTATCGTCGAGTTGTTCAAGGTAGCATTTTTTTAGTCCGATCAACTCCATTCTAAATACTTCTAAGGAAATCTTTAATAAATCATCAGGGCAAATATCTTGATAAAAACTTGTGCCATAAGGAAAAGGGTCATAAAAGCTAGCTCCTGTACCAATCTCAAAAAATAATTTTAGATAAGATTGACTAGCAATCACTGATAATCCAAAATTATTATCATGACTTCCTGTATCAACATTGAGTTTTTGACTTTCATTATCTTTAAAGGCTTTAAAAAGTTCAATCGAAAGAAACCATTCTTCCCAACGCATTTTATTAAAAACAATTTGTCTGAATAAACTTTTACCTTCATCATATTCTTGTATTTCGAAAGAGTAAAGAGAATTATAAAATGAAGTATCTCGATGCATATCCCATGATTGAATATAAACATCTTTTAAAACAATTACTATTGACCTTTCATCAATTTCTGAAAAACTTATGCACATAAAAACCCCTCCATAGTTTATACTCAATACTAACGAAATAAAAATTCGTATGAAATATCTGACTGGACGAACCGTCCGGTTTACGGATTTAAAATTGGATTATATCAAAAATTATCCTCTAAAATTCCTTCTCATACCATTTCTGAAACATATACAGAGTCCAGACTTGTTTTCTGTTATCTTTTGATCCGTTAAGGTGTTCTTTGAAAATATCAGAAACACTATCGTATAAGAAAAGATCTTGTTTTTTGATATAATCATAGCTAAGGTAATGTTCAATCTCTTTTTTTAAATCATTTTTTATCCATTTAGTTAGTGGGATTCCAAAGCCTTTTTTATTCCGATATAGGATTGACTTAGGCAGTTTATTTTCAAAAGCTTTTTTAAAAATATATTTCCTGGTGATATTTTTAAATTTTAAACCAAAAGATAAGCTATTGGCAAACTCAGCAAACTCAACATCAAGAAAAGGGGTTCTGGCTTCAAGAGAAACCATCATTGATGCCCTGTCAACTTTAGTTAGAATATCTTCAGGCAGATAATATTTTTGATAATGCCAGAGTAATGAACTATTCTTACTCAGATTATCAGGGACTTTTAACAGGTTTAAAGGTTTGTAATCTAAAGAAAAGTTTAATAATTGCTTTTGTTCTTTTGCAGAGAAAGAGCCTAACCAGAGTTGATTTCTAAAAACAGGCGATTCATAAACATATTTTAAAAAATTCTTTGCTTTAAAATCCAGACTCATATTCTTTTCAGAAACGGGCATTAGATTGACCAATGGATTTACTATTTTATTAGTTACCGATTTAGGTAAGAGTTTAAATTTTTCAGCCCAATAATTTGCTAGAAAGGGGTCATATCCTGCAAAGAGTTCATCTCCTCCATCTCCTCCAAGAGCGACAGTTACATAATTACGAGTGAATTTTGAGAGTAAATAGGTTGGTATTATTGAGGCATCAGCAAAGGGTTCATCTATTTTATCAATCACTTCAGGGAGTATATCAAGCATAGACTTAGAGGTCAGTTTTTGATGATGATGATCTGTGTTGAAAATATTAGCAACCTTTTGAGCATAAGAACTTTCATCAAAAGATTCTTCCTCAAAACCCATAGAAAAGGTCTTAATGTTTTTTGAAGGCATCATTTCAAAGAGAGTAGCCACAATGACACTGGAATCAACACCTCCACTTAAAAAAACACCAAGAGGAACATCACTCATAAGTCGGTAGTTAACTGCTTTTTTAAACTTTTCTAATAAAATCTCACATAATTCATTTTCAGGTAACTTGTTATATGCAGAGGAATTATCAAAATTGACATCCCAATACTTATTAATACTTTTCCCATTTTGGTTAAAAATCAAGTAATGTCCGGGTAAAAGTTTATTGACGTTTTTATAAATACTTTTATCTTGAGGCAGATATTCAAATTGTAGATAATCTGATAATGAATTTAAATCTAATGTTTTAGTAAACTCAGGATGTGCAGCAATTGCCTTAACTTCAGAAGCAAAGATTAATAAATTGTTAAGATAAGAGTAGTAAAGTGGTTTTTGTCCAAATCTGTCTCTTGCCAGAAGTAGTTCACCTTTTAAATTATCCCACAAGGCAAAGGCAAACATACCATTTAATTGATTGATAAAAGAGATACCATACTCTTCTATCCCGTGAATAATAACTTCGGTATCAGTATTTGATTTAAAAATATGTTTTTTGCTTAGTAAATCTTGTTTAAGTTCTAAATGATTATAAATTTCACCGTTAAAGGTTATCCAATATCTCTTATCCTCATTACACATAGGTTGATGACCTGCTTGTGAAAGGTCAACAATGCTTAATCTTCTTTGTCCTAAACCACAAAAATAAGAATGACTATTTGAATTAAAAATATCATATCCGGCATCATCAGGACCTCTGTGTGTAAGAGAATCAGTTATATGTTTTAACTCTAATAATTCAAATTTCTTTTGTTTAATTATGCCTGTTATTCCGCACATAAATCTCTCTATTTGTTTGTATGTATTTTTTCGACAATATAATAATCTTTATTCTGCCCTTCAAAATAGACCCTCATTAGTATTTCTCCAAGTAAACCCATAAATAAAATTTGAGTACTAAGCATCAGTAATATGCCATATAAGATTATCAATGTGTTAAAACTAATAACTGTGAAAAAACTTACTATACTCAAAAGTACAAAAAAGTAATGTACCCCAAAACATTAGCTTTTTGACAATTTTTCCAAAAAATTGAATAGGTCGTGTCATATAGTCAGAAAAAAACCTGACAACAATAAAGTCAAATAAAACTCTGGAAACTCGAGAAAGATTATATTTTGCTTTGCCATGTATTCGAGGATGATGTCTAACAGGAATTTCTGCTACTCTAACACCGAGCCAAGCTGCAAAAACAGGAATAAATCTATGCATTTCACCATAAAGATGAATATTCTTAATAATCTCTTTTTTATATGCCTTTAAAGTGCATCCAAAATCATTAAGCTTAATTCCGGTACCACTAATTAGGTAATTAATTATCTTGTTAGCAATAGTTGAAGGAAGCTTACGAGTAATCGCTTTATCTTGCCTATCCTTTCTCCAACCATTAACTAAGTCATAACCTTCTGCCATTTTTTCTAACAGAACCGGTATATCTTCCGGGTCATTTTGTAAATCTCCATCCATAGTGATGATTATATTACCGTTAGCATATTTAAAACCAGCACTAAGAGCTGCTGTCTGCCCGTAATTTCTTCTAAATTGTATAACTGACACATTATAATCTTTATTAGCAAGTTCAATCAGGTATTTTGTACTACCGTCTTTACTGCCGTCATCTATAAATATAATCTCATATCTTTGTTTAAGTTCACTTAAAACTTTTAATATTTTATCATAAAGTATTGGTAAATTGCCAATTTCATTCATTATGGGAACTACTACAGATAGAGCAATATTTTCTTTAGTATCTGATTCAATGTTCTGTATCATATTGAAAGGATCAATCTCATATATTTTATCAGAAAATTCTATCTTTATCTTAGTATCCGGTATTTCTGAATGCTTTTGTAGATATATGATTTGTTGTTGCAAGTCTTTTATACTGTTATCATATCCAAATTTTGCTTTAGTCTCATCTAAATGTTCTTGAGCCGGTTCTATCTTTTTATTTGCTATTAAAACAGTGATTAAATTTATATGCCCAACATAATAATTATTCTCTATCTCAATGGCTTGTCTTATGAATTCTTCAGCTTTAGTATAATTATGTGTTTTAAAATATACTACACCGAGGTCATTATATAACTCATAATTATCTGTATTTATTTCTAAGGCTTTATAAAGTATTTCTTTTGCTTCAGTAAATTTATTTTGCTCAAAAAAAACTAATCCGAGATTATAAAGATATTTAAAGTTATCCGGTTCAAGCTGAGCTGCTTTTTCTATGTGTTCTGTTGAAGAATCAAGATCATTTAATATTTTGTATGCATTACCCAGAATCGAAAATATCTTAGCAGAGTTAGGGTCTATTTTAGATGCCTCTTGCCAATAAGATATTGCCTTTTTTACATTATTAGCTTGAAATTCGTTTAGTCCCAATTGATAAAAATCTTCAAATGTTTTTTCTTTTTCCATAATACCCTCTATGTTTTTTATGCTACAGCTTCGCCCCGTGAGTTCGTATCTCACTTAATTATTTACCTTTATTAAATCAACATACTTATTAATCTGTAAGTTGTCAACACAATTTTTTTGGATGCCTATGATTACATATTTTGATAATGTGTAGTATGTAGATAATTTCAAAAAATCTACATTGAAAGTATAAGAGACCTCCAAGATGCTTTAAAGCATCTTGGAGGTCTCTTGAAAAATATTTATATTAAACCTAAAAAAACCATTAAATAATGAGGCTTCTAATATTCATAAATGTAAACAAAAATCACGTGCATACAATATTTTAGAAAACTACAAACTGGAAGCTTGTAGAACTTTTCTACTATTTTGGGACAGGCTAAAATCCGTGGCTAAAGATTTAGAACACCGGCTTAATCTCGTCATTGCGATGAGCCTGCGAAGAAGCAATCTTTTGTCCTCAAGTCCCTTCTCGCTTTGCGATTAGAGACTCAAGTCCAAAGTCAAACTTGACTTGCAGTGAACGAAGCGAATGTGAGTCGAGGACGGCTTAAATGTTGTGCGAGCATCCTTGCTTGCACTAAGAAACCTTAAAAGATAGGTATATGTTATGAAACTACAAGCTGGAAGCTTGTTGAACATTTCTGCTATTTTGGGACAGCCTCTAATAATAACATACAAAAATTATAAGATTCTACAATTCGACATTTTTACGTTCAAAATCTTACTCTAACAAAAAAATATTATAAAAGGTAAAACATATAAAATAAAAAAGTATGACAGCCATAGATTTAATTAATTGATTTTAAATAGATTAAAAACAGTTTAACCAATTATTGATTTTTTTTATTGACAATTATTAAAATATTATTTAACATAGACTAATATTATATTTAGAAATAAATGTAGATAATACACCATAATATAATATAATTTTGAAATTGTTCTTTTATATGTTTGAGGAAATAGTAAGAACTTTTCAAAATATAGTAAGTTTAAATGAGAGGAGAAATTTTTATGAAAAGAGGGATTCTTTTTATCATTCTTACACTCATAACATTTGCATTATTTGCAGAACCTATGAGTGGGATTATTTTGGTTGGTGGCGAGCTAAGTCATTACGACACTTTGCAAGAGGCAATAGATGCTATTGCAGAAAATGGCATTTCCGGGAATCTTGAAATTTTTACTAATACCCAAATGTATTTTAATGAACCGGTTTTAATTTCAGAGATTAATCAGACAGGTGATTTTAACATCTTAATCAAGGCTAATGCAGTCCAAGGTTACAGATCAACCTTTACAAACGATACCGTAACCTCTTGGGAAAATAACTACATCTTCAAAATCGAAAACAGTATGAACATTACTATTGAAGGAGCTAAATTTGAAACTACAGTTTCAGGGTATGGTAATATGATTGTCTTAGGTGCAGGTAGTCAAAACATCACTATTGACAACTGTATTTTTGAGGGGGCTGAAACTTACTCTTCAAGTTACCATAATAGCATTGTTTTATATGGAGGAGTTCTACCGGTTGTTAGTAATATTACTATTAAAAATAGTACTTTTAATAATAATTACAATCATATCACAACCCAAACCGGCTCATATATTAACAATCCTTTTGATGTTTCTATCTTGGACTGTAATTTAACTACCGGATATTATTCTATCGGTTTGACCAGAGTAACAAATCCTATTGTAAAAGGCAATACCATCAATAACACTAATGTCGGTATTGCTGTCAGTGGCTCAGGAAATATTGAAATTGCCAATAACAGAGTTAATGCAAGTATTTCAGGTATTGGCGTGAACAGTTTTAATATAAACCCTTCTGCTAAAGGAATTTACAACAACATTGTTACTGTAAACTCTTCAGAAGCAGCCGGAATAAGTATCGGAAACGGCAATAATATGAAAATCTACTACAATTCAATTATCAACTATTCCAATCACTGGAACGCAAAAGCCTTGAGTTTTAGCGGTACAGGTCATCAAATAAAAAATAACTCCATTATCAATTATGCTCGTGATGCTTATGCTTTTAACGGGATTAATTTTGATTCAAATACCTTTGAACATAATAATATCTACTCCAGAGCAAGAAATATTGCCCGTATCGGAAACACTTACTACCAAACAATAGCAGAATTCTTTTCTGAATTTTACTCTTCAACAAATTCATACAACATCAGCATAGACCCTATGTTTGGAAATGATTTGGAAGATCAACTCACCGAATCGCTCTGGATTGATAATAAAGGAACTTTCATAGAAGGATATGAAACAGACTTTTATGGTTTTGAACGCAGTACTACAACGCCTGATATAGGTGCTTTAGAGTTTGCAGGGAATCCTGACTATACCCCAATGTCAGGACAATATTGGGTTGGTGACAATGAAGGTGCAGCCTTTACCACCTTACAAGATGCCTTTGATGCTCTTATGATAAGAGGTATCGAGGCTAGTACGCTCATCAAACTCAACAGACTTGACGGAGACTTTACAGAGCAATTAGAATTACTGACAGTGCCCGGGATAAGTTCACAAAGAGCATTGTTTATTGAATCCAATACAGATCATTACATTAGAAACAGAATCATTGCCACAGGCTCCGAAGAAAAGCCATATCTTATGAAAATTGGCAGAGTCAATCATCTTTATATTAAGGATGTATCTTTTAATAATCAAAGTTCAACATACGGCAACGGTATCTATTTTGACTCTTATGCTACAGATATCACAATCGATAATTGTGCTTTCACACAAGCATCTGTGCGTTCCGGAGGAGATAATATTCATCTCACAGATAAAGCAATGCTGAATAATCTTGAAGTAAAAAATTCTATCATCAATAGCGGTCGTTATGGGATTTATGCAAACAATAGTAATAATTCAAATATTACTATTGAAAACTCTGATTTTACAAATCAAAATCGGGCAATCTATACCTCTTATGTCACTAATCTTACAATTACTGACAATATGGTTTCCGGCTTTAATAATACAGGTATTCAAGCAGGACAATCAATTAACGCTACTATTGTAAGAAATCGTATTTTCGGATCGGGTAACGGCATAGATTTTGGAACAAGTTCAAGTCAACAATGGGAAACAGGAACTCCTTATCCTAATCTAATTGCCAATAATATTATCATGTTAAGTTCAGGAAGTAACGGTTTATGGTTAGCCGGCAATTACATTGATGTTCAGCATAACAACATAGATATCAAAGGCACTAACAGCACAGGTATTTATCAATATAATCAATCTCAATATCTTGACATTTTTTCAAATGCAATAAGGGCAGAGAAGTATGCTGTTCAAATAGTTGATCCTGTTAACTCAGAAAACTTCAGGATGAATACCAATTGTTACTTCGTCGATGGTGCTTATTTTGTAAGATTCGGAGATAATTATTATTACACAATAGGGCAATGGAAAACTCAAGTCCCTGCAATAAACGAGAACTCAATAGAAGCAGATCCACTCTTTAACGAAAACGGATACACTACATCTCCGCTTATGTTTAGCAGAGGTTTTGGTTCTAATCGTATCACCGATGATATTGACGGTAATGAGCGAGATATGTTCCCTGATATCGGAGCCAACGAAAATAATCCGGGCATTCCTCCTTCGTTCTCTTATGCCTTTGATAAGGTTCTGACTGTTGGACCAGGCAAAGACTATGAATCTCTGCACGACTGTTTTTATGATCTGGAAAGATTTGGTTTTTTCAGATGGAACAGCGAACAAAATCACCTTGATACACTCAGAGTAAAATTAGATGCAGGTACATATAGTGATTATTATACCTTAAATCATATCCCAAAAGACACAAACGAAATAGAACATCTCGGACAGTCATGGCTGGTAATAGAACCTGCCAACCCTGACGATGTGGTCATCTTTACATACGATGAAAATACTACTGAAAATTTACCACTGCTGACAATCAACGGTGCAAGCAGAGTTATCATCAAAGATATCAGATTTGAAAATACCACTAAGAGCTATAATAAGATGATAGATTTCAAAGGAAAAGTAAGTTATTTTGAATTTATGAACAACGATTTCTTTATTACTGAAAACTTAAATGGCGCTAATGCTATCGTTATGCAAGATGCTTACTGCAGAAACATAAAACTCAAATATAATTCTTTTGAAAACGGTCAGTACGGAGCCTATTTAAGAACCGGTACTTATATGCCAAAGCACAATTGGGTGGAATTATCAGATAATACCTTTGAAAATACAGACAATCCTGTATATGTCAATAACATAGATCAGGTATATATCCATAAAAACACATTTAATCAATTCTTTACCGGAATTTATGGAGCAACCTCAACCGGTTTGTTTAACATTATCCGTAATACCTTTACCTCTAACAGAAATCCTTCCGATGGCACAAAGGCTTTAAATTTAATCAGCTTAAAAGCTGATAGTGATGGTGAGGGCTTGTTTGTCTTAAACAATGTCATAAGAATTGATACTGAAAGCATTTATACTTCTTATGGTATGCTGTTAAGCTCAAATGACGGAGCGAATATTTCCAATAATAATATTATCGTTTCTCAAAAATCAAATTTAAACACTTCAGCTCCTGTTCATTTCTTTAATACTACTTCAGGAGTAAAATTCTTTAATAACATCTTGGTCGGTTTAGATAAGGCAAGAGCTTTTGAATTTAACAGTTATTCTGAAAACTACTTTGATCTCATCTCAAACAACTGTTTCTACTCAGAATGGAAAAGCTTTGCCCGACACAATTCAGATTATTACAGTAATTTTGATGAATTTGCAGAAGCTCATCCTGATTTCGTAACTGATTCTTTTATGACTTATCCTTTCCTTGATGAAAACAATTATGCTCAATCAAATTTCCTCGCTGTGAAAGGACTTGTTCCTCAATATGGCTGGGGACATGATGAATCTCTTCTTTACTATGATATAGGAGCAACTTTAGTCAATCAGCAACCATTAGAACCTTTCTCAGGCACTATTTCTGTTGATTATAACTCCCGTCATAACAACCTGATGTCAGCCTATGAAAACTTGATGAAAAGAGGTATCAACGGACCTACTGAAATACTCCTGCCTACTGATGAGCATATAGGACAATATGAACTCAGATACATTCCTCTGCTTTCTGAAGATGCTTCGTTAACGATTAAATCATCAAGTTATTCCCAGATTCCGGATTTAAGATATACATCTACCAGTGAAGAAGATAATTTTGTTTTCAATCTTATCGGGGTTCAGAATCTTACTTTGTCAGATATTCGAATCGAGAATGAAGGCGAAGATTTTGCAAAAGTTATTAATCTACACGGCTACACCAAAAACCTTACAATTGATGATTGTACGCTTGCCGGAAAAGAAGTTGAATCTTCCATAAACAGTAATAATTTTTTATTAATTGATGCTCGATCAAATTATTCCGACAATCTAACAATCAAGGATAGTTATCTGCATCATGGATCGTATGCAATATATAATGATTACAATTCTACATCCAATAACGCTTTGATAAGTGACAACACTTTCAATCAAAACTATTATGGAATTGATTTAAGATATTTCAACAGCTTAGATATTACTCGGAACAGCTTTCATTTAATGAAAAATACACCTGTCAGCTTAAGTTATATTGATGGAACTGTCAATTTTATGAATAACAAAGTTGATTATCTTGCAGGAAAAGGTTTGCATTTTTATCACTCTAATAATGAAGGCTATAAAGCAATCGTGAATAACTCATTTCGAACTTATGGAACAAATAACAACCTGCAATCAAATATCCACTTAGAAAATGTTAACAATATAGATGTTTTCTACAACACAATGAGACATAATACAGGTGCCGGAAATGCAAGTTTTTATGCTAATTCTCAAGTCAGCAACATCAAATATATCAACAACATAGCATATAAAGCATATAGTAATTATGCTGCCAGATTTGATAATCCATCAGGTGTGACAGAAATATCAAACAACCTTTATTATCAAACTCAGGGTGATGCAGCAGTTTATTTTGGAGGACAAACCTTTACAGAAACAGCCGATTTTGAAAACTCTACAATGCATCAAAACTCTATCATTGCCAATCCTTTATTTAATGATATAACAAACTCTTTATTGCCTTCTTCACCGGCTATCGGAGCAGGATTAGCTTCTGACTGGATATTTACTGATATTGATGGTAATCCTCGCGGTGAAACCCCTGCCATAGGTGCTCACGAATATGTAGAGCCTGTGTTTAGCCCTCCTACAAATCTCAGAGCAATGGCAAGAGTTAATCAAGTAAACCTTATTTGGGATGAACCTGAAGATATGTTAGCAGCAGGATTTAATGTCTATAGAGATAGTATAAAAATAAATACTGAACTTATCTCGGAACATTATTATACTGATTTTATCGAGTCAGAAAATGAATTAGAATATTACGTAACTGCAGTTTATATCTTTCCTGTTGCAGGAGAATCAACTCCATCAAATACTATTACAGCAACTCCATTGGCACCAAATTTCCCTGAACCTACAAATTTAATAGCTTCTGCTCATTATGATAAGATTTCTTTAATATGGGAAATTCCTAACTTTATTCCCGAAGGAAATTTAAGACAAAAAACTGCTATTAAACAAAACAGACTTATTTCTCTATCTCATTATAATGTTTACAGAAATAATGAATTCTTGGCTACTACTCCTACAGATTATTACGATGACAATACTGCTATTCAAGACAGTTCATATACATATTATGTCACAGCAGTATATCAAGACCCGGACGGAGAATCAAACCCTTCAAATCAAGCAACTGCATCATTATTAATCCCTAACTTCTTAACACCTTATGATTTAACAGCTACAGCCGAAATAAATCAAATTACCCTCAACTGGCAACATCAAGACCATAACAGTATAAGAAATAATTACAAGTTAAGAACTGTTAACTATCTGAGAAATAATAGAGATAATATGATTATTGCCGGTTATAATGTTTATCGTGATTCTACTCTTATAAATGAAAGCATAATAACAGAATTAAATTATACAGATACAGATGTTCTGTTTGGAAACTCTTATGAGTATTGTGTAACTGCTGTTTATTCCTACCCTGAAGGTGAATCTAATCCTTCCGAACCTGTAACATCATCACCATTACCTGCAGAATATATTGTAACAATAAATATCAATCCTGAAACTTCCGGTATTGTCACCGGAGCAGGTTCGTATGATGAAGGAGATGAAGTAACCATCTCAGCAACCCCAAATCCCGGATATCAATTTATAAACTGGATTGACCTCAGTCAAAGAAACACACAAAACATATTACAAAGTTCAAGAGAATCTATTTCTTCTAAGAAAGCAGTTAACAGAGAAACTACAATCTTAGATTCTATCTATACCTTTATAATGCCTAATCATAATAAACTCTTCTCAGCTAATTTTGAACTGGTATCCTATAACCTAACTCTCGTTGTCAATCCTGAAAATACAGGAACAGTAAGCGGTCCGGAGACCTTTAACCTTAACACAATAATAAATGAAACTGATTTATTAGCAGAAAATAATGCCGGTTGGTCATTCATAGGCTGGACAAGTGATGCAGAAGGTAATAATCCTGTTGTATTCCCTGTCACTATGCCGGCAGAAGATGTAACCTGGTATGCTCAATTTGAACAGATAGAATATACTATTAGCTTGAATGTTAATCCTGAAAACACAGGTACTGTTACCGGTGCCGGAACTTATCATTATAATGATTCAGTTACCGTTACAGCCACAGCAAATGACGGGTATCAATTTGTAAACTGGACTTCAGAAACAGAAGGCAGAAATATTTTAAGCTCAAGTAATCAATTACTAACAAGCAAGAATATGCAAAGACACAGAGATATTGTTTCAATTGATTCAGTTTATACCTTTGCAATGCCGGCAAATAATTTAAGTCTTATTGCTAACTTTGAACTTATTACATACAATCTCACTCTCGTTATTAATCCTGAAAATGCAGGAACAGTAAGCGGTCCGGAGACCTTTAATTTTAATACAATAATAAACGAAACTGATTTATTAGTAGAAAATAATGACGGTTGGTCATTCATAGGCTGGACAAGTGATGCAGAGGGTATTAATCCTGTAGTATTCCCTGTCACTATGCCGGCAGAAGATGTTACCTGGTATGCTCAGTTTGAACAGATAGAATATGCTGTCAACTTAAGTGTTAATCCTGAAAACACAGGTACTGTTACAGGTGCCGGAACTTATCATTATAATGATTCTGTGATCGTTACAGCAACAGCAAATGAGGGTTATCAATTTGTAAACTGGACTTTAGAAACAGATGGCAGAAATTTATTAAGTTCAAGCAATCAAATACTTACAAGCAAGAATATGCAGAGACAAAGAGATGTTGTTTCGACTGATTCAGTTTATACCTTTACTATGCCTGAAAACAATGTCAATCTTACTGCTCATTTTGAACTTATCCCTGTCTTTAATCCACCACAAAACCTATCAGTAGAAGTTTCATATACTGAAATACTCTTAACTTGGGAAGCTCCTGATAACAGAAACAGAGCCTTGGTTGGTTATAAGATTTATCGAGATAGTTTAGCAATAACAGAAGTAGTTACAGAGTCAATGTTTACAGATACAGAAGTATTGCCAAATATTGAATACACTTATTTTGTAACCGCTATCTATCAAGAACCTAACGGT
>Ga0334898_1000269_pt1 | contig 91429 bp, 98 predicted proteins | sample GraSluR3_MG_10_FD_207228 | JGI IMG/M metagenome (GOLD analysis project Ga0334898, IMG submission 207228) | Sludge microbial communities from methane-producing bioreactor in Wageningen University, Netherlands - Granular Sludge_3_08-R3 | ecosystem: Engineered > Bioreactor > Anaerobic >... | reverse complement strand
GCGCAGGGGCAAGCGACTTTTCAAGGCTTGGGATTGAGGAGTATATTGCCGATGCCGTAATCCTTCTTGAGCTGAATTCCGAAGGGAAAAAGGCTGAGAGGAGCCTTTTTGTGAGAAAAATGAGGCGTACAATGCATAGTGAAAACCGCCATAAAATAAAGATTACCCCTGATGGGATGAGTGTTGGGGTTAAGTAGGATAGCGTAAGCTCTGCCCTTTTGAATTGTTATTGTCGAGATCACATTTCGATACTTGAATTAAATTTACACTTAGCGAGAATTCTCTATTATAGGTTTAGCCGCCCAAGGCAAAAAGGCTTTAGAGCAGGGTCTACAATAACATCGAAAAGGACAGGGCCTTTATGGCTTAGGCCTTTTTTTATCGCAGAGTTCAAGTCGCAATTTTTTTCAATCCTGATGCCTTTAGCCCCAACCAAATCAGCGAATTTGGCAAAGTCAAAAGTGGATATCTCAGTATCTGTGCGCCTTCCTCCAAAGGCCATATCCTGAAATATTGAGAGAATATTATACAGGCCGTCATGAATCACGAATACATTTAGGTCCAGGTTATATCTTACGGCAGTTATGAGCTCCATTCCGGTCATCAGGAAGCTTCCGTCCCCGCAGATTGCCGCTATGGTTTTTTCGGGCTTGGCAAGCTTTGCCGCTATTGCGCCCGGCAAGGAAAATCCCATAGAGTTATATCCTGCCGGAGCCACCAGTTGCTTGGAGTTTAGCGGGAAGTCGGAAACCCAAAGCAGGCTGTTTCCGGTGTCGCATAAAAGAATAGAATCTTTAGGGAATAATTTATCTATTGCATTTAATAATTCTGGCATATTAGGATATCCCAGAGGTATTCTTTTTTCCATTTCCGCCCTTCCAGATTCTCTAAGGAGCGCAATGTCATCCCGTATAGAACTATTTTTAGGGATTATTCCTATTTTTTTTGCCTCCAGAGCCAATGCTTCTAGCGTGGCTTTTGCATCTCCATTAAGGCATAAATTAGGGGAAACTCTTTTTAGAGCCTCCCGCTCATCAATATCGATTATTATCAGCTTTTCTGGAACTTTTAGTGTAAAAAAGCCTGTTGCCACTTCATCAAACCTGCAGCCGACAGCAACCATAAGGTCGGACTTAGAGATTATTTCCGAGGCGGCAGGCGCCCCTAATCTTCCAATGCCGCATCCCAAAGCAAGGGGGTGGTTGGAGGGAATTGAGCTTTTCCCCATTACTGTTGTGGCTACAGGAAGATTGAGGTTTTCTGCAAAGGAAATTAGTTCCGGCGAGGCATTTGAGCAAATAACTCCGCCTCCTGCAATAATTACCGGGCTTTTTGATGAGGCTATCATTGCCAAGGAGCTTTCAATTTCTTTTTTAGCAGGCACTTTTTGGGTAATAGAAATCTTTGTAAAATTAGGATGACCTGTTGCGTCCTCACTATGTATATTTTCGGGGATCTCAAGGTAAACAGGCCTCTTACGCCCTGATTTTGCCTGCCAGAAGGCTTCTGAAATTTTTTTTGGGATTTCTGCGGCAGATTCAGCTCTTGCCTGCCATTTGGTTATGTTTTTGAAGATATTTATTTGCGCATCAATATTGTCCAGCTCATGATAGTGGCCTTTCCCATAGCATTTGGAATTGCACTGAGAGGCAATTATAACCATTGGGCTGGATTCAACATAGGCTTGGGCAACAGGGTTGACCATATTGAGTATTCCCGGACCTGCCGTGACGATTGCAACTCCGGGCTCTCCGGAGACCCTGCCGTAGGCATCTGCCATAAATCCTGCTGACGGCTCATGGGTGGCAAGAATGCGCTTTATTTTGCTTTTACTTAGCTCATCATACAGGGCGAGGTTATGGTTTCCGGGTATTCCAAAAACCACCTCCACACCTTGCGACTCAAGAGACTTTACAAGAATTTCTGCGCCTTTCATAGTGAAACCTTACCTTTGCTTCGATAAGTTAGGCTTCTTGGAACTGAATCGTATGTGAAATTAAGGAGGACTCCCAGATATGCAATCATGATTAGCGCAGGGTTTCCGCCCAGGCTAAAGACAAGGTAACAAAGGCAAAAAAATTCACAAGCTATTATATAGATTCGGTGCGCAGTATAGGCATCCCTAAAAATAAATAATATCCCCAGCATCAAGGCAAGCGTCAGCATGGCCATTATGTGCCCGAGGTATATTAGAAATGCGACTGCAAAAGAAAGAAGAAGCCCCCCTAAAGCCATACTCTTTTTTGGGCCGTTTGACTTGGGAAAGCTATATTTATCTACACTGATATCCCTCACATCTGCAATAAGGTTTCTGGAGGAGGTTATCAGGAATATTGTTGCCATAAAGGGTATTGCGGAAATTAGAATAGCGAGGCTTATTGGCTTTTGGAGAGACAGCAAAAAAATAATCAACGAGGCAGAAACGAGACCTCTTGAAATAAAGCTGATTTTCCCAAGGCGAAAATTTTTTGACTTAAGGGAATACATTGTCAATAGGGTTAGGTTTAGGGCTAAAAAAATAACGGAAACCGGGCTTATCACAAGTGAGCTAATTGTTAAAATCGCGAGCCCCAGATGAGGCAGAAACGGGCAAAAACCTATCTTTTTAGCTTCCCTGAGCAGGTTACACGAGAACCACCATAGAAGAGAGAGGGCAACAATCAAAAAAGAGAAGAAATTTAGGGTAATCTCCCCAAAACTCAGCTTAATTGTGACTAAAGCTATCAGAACAATCTCAATCCAGGTATAAGGCCGGGTAAGCAGTAAAATTTCCGAGAAGTTGGGAGAGTTTAGCCGTACCATAATCTATTCTGTAAGTAAGGAATCGAATAATACTAAAGCTACACAAGTTTGGTTATTAAACTGAGGGTATCTTCCGCTCCTTGCCCCCACCTCACCAAAAGAATAGTATCCGAATATGCTTAGATCGCTATGGCTCTTTCTTAGTATTTCATGGGATTGAACTATATCGGAATTATGGATCGCTCTCCTCCCGCTGCAGGAAAACATTAGTGCGAAAGCAGGCTTTTTGCCTGCCCTCTCTTTTTTTCCCTGGCTTATACAAGAAGCCATAGCAGAGGAGAAGCTTTTAGGATTATATTTTGATATATTTACAAAAGAGCCCTCAATCAGCTTAGGTATTGTTGAGAATGTTTTTTTATCGGGATTTAGCGCAATAGTCCTGAGATATATATTTCCGTCAAAATCTACGGTTCCAAGAGGGCGCCTAGAGGTGTATTTCCAAGGCTCTTTTAGGAAAGATGCAGTCTTTATATTCAGGAGTCTGCAGTATTCTGCAACGGCAGGCTTATTGTTGAGCTCTTTTATTAGACGACCTTCAGCGCCAAGTTTAGAAATTAAGGCCATTTTAGGGCTGATATCATATCCATGCTCAAGGCTGAATGAGGTATATAAATCTGAAACGGCAAATATTACAAGACCCGCATCTGAATAACATTTACCCTCCGCAAATTGGTAGTTTTCGGCAATCCCCTGGGCCAAGGACTCGAAATCGCTGGATGCTGAGGCGCCTATTACCGGTATTTGTGAGCCGACCACATCTAATATTCCGTTAAGAAATTCTGTTTCCCTCCCCGGATCCGGCACACCTTTAATGTATCGGGTTCCTCCAATAAGGGTTAATATAAAATAGGGGGGGCTTCTTACAATATCAATAAGGCCCTTTTTTGTGCCTCTCATAAACTGCGTGGTTGCAAATACAGATCTCTCTACAGGACAGTTTTCAATTGCCTTTAGTGTAGCTGAGTTGCCCAGCTTCTGCGGGTCTTTTCGGTATTTTTTGGAGACTCCGACACCAAAGTGCATATACGGGGATTCTATGCATAAAACCTCTATTGTACCGTTAGAGTACCCGATAATTGAATTGAATTCTTTGTCTGTAGTGCATCCCGCCCAATTTGCACCAAGAATAGTATTTATGCCTCTGACTACCTTCTCAATCTGCTTATTGTATTTAGACGATACAAACACAATTGAAAAAGTGGGAGAGCCGCCTTGGCTTGACTGCATCGCCGCCTGCTTTGCGGCTGAAACTGCAGCATCATATCCGTTTTCAAGGTCGCTTACCCCAATCCCTATTGAGATGTTTTTTCCATGATAGCTTGAGTCCCTTTGGTGCAGGCCCGAATATTCCTTAAGGTAATACAGCTTTGCAATCCCCATTTTTTTAAGGCTTACTGTTCCTTCATTTTCCAATTTAGCCACAACTGAGGCGACAGTATTTCTATGAAGACCGGATTTTTCGGAAATTTCGGTAATGGAAAGCCCGGCAGGGTTTTCCTCCAAAGCCTTTAGGATTTTCTTTTCGCTCATCGTAATTGTGCAATAATGCACTATAAATATACTAATGCACAAAACATATATATACTTTCAGGGGCGGGCCAAAAAAAGATGCGGCCAACTAATAATTTAAATAAAGAGTTTATTATGGATTACCAAATTGAGCGGGTAAAAACCGGGATAGCCGGCCTTGACCGCTTGATTTCAGGAGGCTTTGTAAAGGGCTCGGCTGTGCTGATTTCAGGCAAAGCAGGCGCAGGAAAGACACTTTTTGGGCTTCAGTTTCTCTGGGAAGGCCTGCAGAATGGCGAGCCCGGCATATATATGACTTTTGAGGAGACTGCTGACGATATACGAAAGGATGCGCTCTCTTTTGGATGGGACTTTAGCGATTTTGAGAAAAAGGGCAAATTCAAATTGATTGAGCATAATGTTTATGACAACCCCAGCATGGACTTTTTTGATGTGGACAAAATAAAGGCAGAGCGGATTGTTATCGACTCAATCTCAATTTTGTCCTTAATGGTTGAAAAAAAGGCGGCTCTTAGAAACAGGATGAATAATATAGTTGCGGCCCTTAAGAGGAAGGGTGTCACTACTCTTATGATTTCTGAGGCAATTGACGGCGATGCTTATTCCCGCCTTGGAGTTGAGGAGTTCATTTCCGATGCGGTAGTTATGCTGGATTTTGTCCCTGTAGGCCCGCAGGCGGGCAGAAACCTTCTAATCAGCAAAATGAGGCGGACAAAGCACAGCGAGCAGATTCACCCGATTCAGATAAGCAAGGGAGGGATGAGGGTTTTGAGCATTTAGGCCGCCTAAATAAGTTTTCATATTCTTTTTATGAAGCGCGAGAAAGTCAAGATTTTTATAGAGGTGTGCCATCCGCTGGCAAAGCCGCCGGCATACGCAAACCCGACAGACTCGGGGGCGGATATTTTTATGGTTGAGGATGTTGAATGGGAGCCAAGGGAAACAAAAATTGTGAGGACAGGGATTAAGGTAGCGGTTCCTGAAGGCTGGGAATTGCAGATTCGCCCGCGCTCAGGTCTTTCCCTAAAGACTCCCCTTCGTCTTGCAAATTCTCCCGGGACAATTGACGCGGGCTACCGAAATGAGGTGGGGGTAATCGTCCAAAACACTTCAAGCAAGCCTTTTAAGATGAATGAGGGAGAGCGGATTGCCCAATTTGTGATTTCCAAAGCCCCTATGATTGAGTGGGAGCTTGTGGATGCGATTGCGGAATATAAGGGGGACCGAGGGGGAGGATTTGGAAGCACCGGGAAGTAGATTAAATCGGCAGGATTACTCAATAACCAAATTATTTAAGAATCCTATTATGAGACTGGAGTTTTCAACTAAGGGCTACAACGATATCGTGGATATATCCGGACAGGTAAAAAAAATCGTTAAAGAGTCGGGAGTAAAGGATGGTGTATGCATAGTGTTTTTGGCGGGCTCGACAGGGGCAATAACAACAATAGAATATGAGGGCGGCGTTATCTCAGACCTGAGGCGCGTCCTTGAAAAAATCGCCCCGATGAATGACGACTATGAGCACAACCGAAAGTGGCACGACGGGAACGGATATGCGCATGTGCGAAGCGCTTTACTAAAACCCACTTTTTCGGTTCCAATCGAGAACGGAGAGTTGGTTCTGGGTAAATGGCAGCAGCTTATCTTCATAGACTTTGACAACCGCCCAAGGGAAAGGGAGCTTATAATAAAGATCCTACCCTCCTGCGAGAAAAAAGAATGAAGGGGTTCTCAGAGAAGAAAATAAGAGAGCTTAGAGCTCGCATTGCTTCTGAAAATATTAATTCTGCGGTTTTTTTGTGCACAGAAAGCCTTTTTGACCCGAATATCGGCTACCTGACCGGGCTTCAGCTGCAAAGGGCATCATCTTTTGCGGCCCTTATTGTAAGCCAAAAAAAGTCTTTTTTGGCAGTAACCCCCTTGGAATATGAACAGGCGCAATCGGAGGCAAATGCTGATAAAATTATAAAGCTTTCGGGAGCAGGCTCCTTAAAGGCGTTTTTTAAAGAAAATCTTACAAAGGGCGCGGAGATTGGGGTTAACGGGAAAAACATTTCTTTTTCTGCCTCCAAACTCCTCCCTAAAGGCAGGAAAAGGGAGCTTTCGGGCATCTGCTCAAAAATGAGGGAAATAAAAGAGCCTGAAGAGATTGAATTAATCAGGAAAGCGTGCAAAATTGCGGACAGGGGCGCAAAATATCTTTTTGAGGCCCTTTCGCCGAACTTAACCGAAAGAGAGCTTGCCTTAGGAATTGAAAACGAAATGCGGCGGTTTGGGGCGGATGAACCCTCATTTCCCACAATCCTTACCTCCGGCAAAAGAAGCTCGCTGATACATCCTTCCCCCGGTTTTTTGGGCAAGAAAATCAAAAGGGGGCTTGGGCTGGCTGATTTTGGGGCAAGATACCGGGGCTATTGCTCAGATATTACTGTTCCTTTTGCGATGGGGAAACTTTCGGCCAAGGAGGAGAAAATCGCAAGGGCTGTGGAAAAGGCGTATGAGAAAACTATCCGCTTGGCGGAATATGGGGTGCCGACTTGGAAACTGCATAAAGCTGCCCAAGATTCAATTTGGGAGAGCGGTTTTAGGCTGGAGTATGCGATTGGGCACGGGATAGGGCTTGACCTGCACGATTCGCCCCTAATCGGCCCCAAGCCCAAGAAAATCCCTAAGAATTGGGCTGAGACAAAATTGGCTGAGGGGATGGCTTTCACAATTGAGCCGGGGGTTCATGTTCCGGGGGTCGGGGGTTGGAGAATTGAGAATGATTTTTTGATGGAAAGGGGCGGATTAAAGAAACTGACAAATGCTAAGCCGATTTTCATCTAAATGCGATTGAGCAGGTCTAGCAATTCTTCCGGGCTTTTCACCCTTCTTGGGGCTTTTGCAGTCCGGTTATAAGGACGGTCAACGAGGATAATCTGGCTGAAATCTTGGAAATTAGGGCAGTCTTCAACTAAAACCTGTCCGTTATTCAGAGATTTGAGCTTATCCGAACTATTCTGCGCATATTTGACTTGATATTCAAGCCCGGGCAGGTTTTGCTTTAGCCAAATTTCTGTTTGAGGCCGCCATGAAGGGGGCTGAACAGTCAGAAAGTTTACCGGCTGGAAGTCATAAAGAACCCCGCAATACTTAGTCTTTCTTGCCTTTAGAATTATTTCGGGATTGCTTGATACAATTTCAACGATGCCTTTTCCATCAGGCCCCCTCTCATCCCAAACCTTAGTGGGCTTTCCAAAAACCGCGATATCAAGCCTCCTTATTACTCCGTCGATATCGAAGAACACTTTTGGCTCCATAATTAGAATTGGCAACTAAATACATATTTTATAATCAATTATGAAATTCCCCAGAGAAGAATACCCCTTTAAAACCCTTGAGAGGCTGGGCTACAGCCGCCGAAAATGCAAGGTCTGCGAAAAAAACTTCTGGAGCAAAAATATCAGGGACTACTGCGATGATGACGAATGCAGAGTAAAGCTTGGGCTTCCGGCCTATGGTTTTTTGGGGACCCCCATCGGAAAACAGATGAATTACGCCCAATGCTGGCAAACCTTCGCTGAAATTTTCAAGAAGTTCGGCCACACCCCTATTAAGAGGTACCCGGTTCTCGCCAGGTGGAGGGATGATGTTACCTTTGTTGAGGCCTCAATTTACGACTTCCAGCCCTATTGCGTTTCCGGGGAAGTCGACCCTCCCGCAAATCCCCTGATTGTGCCCCAGTTCTGTTTGAGGTTCAATGATGTGGAAAATGTGGGGGTCACCGGCAGGCACTTTACAGGATTTATAATGGTCGGCCAGCATGTATTTAACCGGCCGGGAAACTTTATTTACTTCAAGGATGAGGCAATCAGTTACATCCACACCCTTTTGACCGAAGGGTTTGAAATTCCTGAGGACATGATTTTCTACCACGAGGACGCCTGGGAGGGTGGAGGAAATGCAGGGCCGTCAATTGAGGCATTTGTCGGCGGAATTGAAATTTTAAACCAGGTCTATATGCAGTATCGGGTTGAGGAAAGCGAGTCCGGAGAAAAAAGGCTGGCAGAATTGGAGACAAAAGTGATTGATATGGGGGCGGGTTTAGAGAGATTTCCTTGGGTGCTTAACGGCTCAAAAACCGCCTATGAGGTTGTTTTTCCCGAAGCTTTGGATTACCTCGGCCGTTTTAACCTAAGCTTTAGGGAGAAGGTAGTTTTGGCAGACCATACCCGCACTCTCTTGGTTGCCCTTTTTGACGGGGCGCTTCCTTCAAATGCCGGGGGCGGATATAACCTGCGAAAAATCCTAAGGTCGTGCTTTGCAATACTCAGGAAATCCGGTCAGAATGCGGATTTGGTTGAGCTTATGAGAATCCACTCAAAAATGGAGATTTTTCCTGAATTGAGGAAGGCTGATTTTGCGGTCTTAGGGGAAACTTTGGCTGAAGAGGAGCGAAAATACAAAGAGATGATAAGCCAGGGCAAAAAAATTATCAAAAAAATAGATAATTTTGACTTGGAGACTTTGAGGCAGTTATATGAGTCTCAGGGAATCACACCTGAAATAATCAAGGAATTAAAGCCTGAAATTGAGATTCCGCCTGAGTTTTATCAAGAAGAGCAGGCCGCTTTAGAGAAAGAAGGCGGCAAATCCAAAGGCAAGGCCGCCTGCTCAAAGCCTGTTTTTGACCTGTCGGGAGTTCCCGAGACCGAGAAGGCATATTACAATAAGGAAACCCGAGGTGTTGCAAAAGTGCTGAAGGTTATTGGGGATTGGGTGGTTTTGGATAGGACGATTTTTTACCCAAAAAGCGGAGGGCAGGACGCTGACTTTGGGTTTATTAACGAGCATAAGGTTGTTGAGGTGATTAAGCAGGGAAACCATGTTTTTCACAGGCTGGACACAGCAGTTTTTGAGGAGGCAGTCAGCCAGCCTTTGCTGCAAAAATGCCCTCTTAAGGCCGGAACCCCTGTTGAGCTTAATGTGGACTTTTCCAGAAGAAAACAGCTCATGCAGCACCACACGGGCGCCCACATAATAAACGGGGCGTGCAGAAGGGTTCTTGGCGCGCACGCCCAGCAGGCAGGGGCAGAAAAGCAGACAGATAAGGCCCACCTGGACATTTACCACTTCAAAAAGCTTACTGATGAGGAGATTGATGAAATCGAAAAATTGGCGAATGAGTGCATAAAAAGCGGCTATAGCGTTATTGAAAAGTGCTATTGCAGGACAGATGCTGAGCAGAAGTACGGCTTTGAAATATATCAGGGTGGGGCGGTCCCCGGAAAGGAAATTCGGACAATCCGCCTTGGGCAGATGGGGAACGAGAAGGAAAAGGATTGGGATGCTGAAGCTTGCGGAGGGCTTCATTTGGACAACACAAGAGAGGCCGAATTGATTGTAATTACGGGGGTAAAAAAGATACAGGACGCGATTACCAGAATCGAATTTTTGGCAGGCGCCGCCGCCAAGAACTATGTTGAGGCGATGGAAGGCTATCTGAAGGAGTCCGCTGAGGTTCTTGGCTGCCCTGAGGACAGGGTTTTTGAGGAGTCGCAGAAGCTTTTTGAGGATTGGAAAAAGGCGAGGAAGAGGTAGCGATACTATTAAATCTTATTTTATATAAGTTTATTTCCCCTCAATATCCGGAATTTCGTCCATTTTTGGCAGGCTTTTATGGCTGGAGAGCGGCTTATCAAGCATTGCTTTTCTTTTCTTTGCGGCGGCTTTTAGCTCGAGCTTCCACTTTCCAAATATCGCCTGCTTTATTGACAAAAACTCGGCTTCCTCAGGCTTTATGTTGAGCCGCCTTGCGATTATTTTGGGGTTTTTTTCGCCGGGGGCAATCTGTCCAAGATCCGTAAAGTCCTTTAGGACAGAGCCCCAGTTTGAAACATTTTGCCTTACTGAAAGGTCATTCCATTCGGGGTCTGCAAAATCCAGGAAAGCCTCTCTCAGAAAGCTATCATTATTAGAGTTTACTGAATCTATGAGGAAATTAAGAAATATCTTTTTTTCGGGGCTGCTTTCGGCCATTCCGGCGAGTTTTTCCAATCGGTCAACTTCTTCTGGCGGGGGCTTGTTGAGGGTGATGTTTGTTGAGCCGCCCCTCCCGGTTATTAGCGCGCCGTGGTCTGCAATATGCTCGGCAGTTGCCTTAATATTTCTCAGGTCGTCTTTGGAGAGGGTTATTTTTTTGGAGACAAAAATTGAGCCGATTTTCATGCAGAGCGCCCCTAAGCCCATACTCATAATTCGCAGATATTCTATATAGGCGTTTTTTGGCTATTCTATAATCGAAAATATTATTATGCATAAGCTGATATTGTTTTTGGCTCTTTTAGCCTTAATTGCCGCATTTTTCTACCCTAAGCAGGCGGGCGCAAGCCTTTGCGGCCAGCCATGCCAAACATTTGGCCTGCGCTACTATGAACAGCCTTGTTTTGGGATTAAAGTCCGTGATGATAGCGGGTCAGATTACTCGGATATTTGCTACGGCCGGACTTATGGGGAGAAAACCTGCTATGGGGTTCCTTATACCGAAACCGAAAATTCTGCAGTCCGACAGCTTAGCTGCGATTACCCCTGCAGGGATTCGGCAATCAGATCACTCTGCCTTCATCTAATCAGCCTTCCGCAAACAGAATCCCCTCTGCACTCTGCCTGCCCGGGCTTAATAAATAAGTGCAATTGGAGATAGCTTTTGTCAGAATTACCTCCTTTTTTCAAGGCTGACAACGGTTTCAATGTGCGGGGTGTGGGGAAACATGTCGAAGGCAATTTTATCTTTCAATAAATAGCCCTCAGAGAGCTTTTTTAAGTCCTCGGCCAGGCTTTTTGGGTTGCAGGATACATAAATGATTTTTTTTGGCATTGCCCGAAGAAGCCTTTTGGTGAGCCTTGGGTGAAGGCCTGCCCTTGGCGGGTCAAGGATAACCGCGTCAAAATCAAGCTCCTCTACTGCCCGGTCCTCCCCAACAAAAAATTCCGACCGCCTCTCTACTCTATTGAAAACAGCATTTCTGTTTGCAAGAGCTACAGCTTCCGGGTTTGAGTCAACACCTTTTACATAATAGCCCTTTTTGGCAAGGAAAATCCCGAAAGTCCCAAGCCCGCAATACATATCCAAAACCTTTTCTGAGCCTTCACCGACAAATTCCGAGACCTTTTTTATGAGGTTTTCGGCCTGATGGGAGTTTGTCTGGAAAAAGCTGTTGGGCCCGATTAGGTAATTGATGCCGTTTAGAGTCTCGCAGATATGCTCCTGCCCCCAGAAATTCTTTTTTTCTCCAAAAGAGGTGTCCCCGGAAATTGGGCATACCAGATGATAGAGGGAATCCGCGCTGAAATATTCATTTGGGCAGTCAAACTCGCCTTCAGTTGTTACAACAGACACCATAAGCTCCCCGGAAAATTTCCCCTCGCGAAGGACAATATACCTCAAAAACCCCTCATTTTTTCTTAGGTTCCATGGGGAAAGCTTTCTTTGGGAAATCATTTGCCGCGCCCCTACAATTGCCGCCTTAGCTTTTTCTCCGAATACCGGGCACTCTGCAATATCAATTGACTTCCACCACATGCCTTTTGGGCGATAGCCTATTCCTTCATCAGAAACCGTAAGGTCTATTCTGTTTTTGCACCCGTAGATTTTTGGGGAGGGAATGACTTCGATATCCATGCCTAAAATTTCTTTTAGGAGAGATTTTTTGAATTTGATTTGCTTTTGGCAGGGGATGTCCTGAAAGCTGCAGCAGCCGCAAACCCCAAAATGTGGGCACTTTGGAGGGATTTTTTCGGAATCGGGCAATTCTATCCTAAGCTCTTCCTTTTTTCTTCTTTTGCCTCTTTTTCGGGATTTTTTTCCTAAATTTCCGTTAATACAGCCGAAATTATTTTGAAGGCCCATACTTTAAAGAGGCCCTTAATTTAAAAATCCGGCCGGTATTTGTAGGATGATAGTCTAATGAAAGGCCGCAGAGGATATATTTTATGTTAATTTTATTTAATCCTGAGTACAAGTCTTTAATTCTAATTTCTAATAGCCTATATTATGCGACTTCCAATATTCCACAAGCCCGAAAAAGGGACATTAGTTGTCGGGAGCAATGTAATTGACCTTATCCTGCATTCTGAAACCCACTTTAAGATCATAAACCAAAAGTACCTCGGCTTTCCATTTGACTCAAAGATGAAGCTTGACGGCTTTGAGGTTGATGTCGGTGGCTCTGCCCACAATGTCGCAATAAATCTCTCTAATTTGGGATCAAAAACAATGGTTTTTGGAGCGGTTGGGACAAGCGTATACAGCAACCTTATCCTAAAAAATCTTGCGGATTACGGAGTTGACACCACCCATATCAAGAAAAAGGATATTTTAAGCGGGATTTCCATTGTCTTTATCCATAAGGGCGAAAAGACAATACTGACCTATCGGGGGGCAAATGACCTCTTGGGAGAAAAAGACTTCAGCGAAAAAATGCTTAAAAATGTTAAGAGAGTGGTGATTACAAGCATGGTCAGCCCAAAAAACATCAGGCTTGTGAAAAAAATCGCAAAGGCCGCAGAGGAGAATTTGGTTTATCTTGTTGCAAACCCAAGCATGAGTATGGTGGAAAATTATCCTGAAGAGCTCAAGTATCTTCTGGAAAGAAGCGACTGCATCATAATGAATGACAAAGAGGCAAAAGCGATAACAAAGACGCTTCTTGCGACTGCCGCAATCAAAGCGCTCTCGGAATACGGCGCGGAAACCGTGATTGTAACCTGCAACTCAAGGGGGACTCTTTTGTATGAGGAGGGTCAGCTCCAAAAAATTCCCGCCCACAAGGTAAAGGTTGTAAATACCACAGGGGCGGGCGACAGCTTTACTGCGGGGTTTATCCATGCGAAAAACAAGAACTGGGAAAGCCTTGAGGCGGTTCGGTTTGCAAATGCCCTGGCGGCGCTTGTCATTCAGACGCCCGGCGCAAGCGTGGATTTGCCTGATGAGAGGGAGATTATCGCCCTTATGAATCGGGCGCCTAAAAAATGAGCGATATTGGAAAAAAAAGGGCTTTTTTTGAGAAAGCAAGAAAATCAGGGTATGCAATAGGCGCTTTCAATTTTTCAGAGATTTCACAGCTTAAGGGAATTGTTGAGGCCTCAAGCCGATTGGGGCTGCCGTTTATGGCTGAGACATCTCAGGCGGAAAGCAGCTACTTAGGGGCGCAAACTGCAGTTGCCCTCAAAAAAGCGGCTGAGCTTGAGATAAAAAAGCCGATTATTTTAAATCTTGACCATGGCCGGTCATTTGAGATTCTAAAGTCTGCCATTGATGCAGGCTATGATATGGTTCATTTTGACGGCTCAAAACTGCCTCTCAGTGAAAACATCAAAATTGCCAAAAAAGTTGTGAACTATGCCCGAAAAAATGGGGTTTTAGTTGAGGGGGAGGTTGGGTATCTTAGAGGGGCCTCAAAAATCCATACAGAGGATGTTATAATCTGCCAAAAGGACATGACCTGCCCCGAGGAGGCGCGCGAGTTCGTTGAAAATACAGGGGTTGATTTTTTGGCAATAGCTATCGGAAACCTGCACGGAATTTCAGCCAAAAAGCCAAAGCTTGACATAAAAAGGCTTGCGGAAATCAACAAAGCGGTCAGAAAAAGCGCTTTTTTAGTTCTTCACGGCGGCTCGGGAATTCCGCCCGCACAGATAAAAAAAGCGATTGAGAATGGAATTGTGAAAATAAATGTAAATACTGAACTGAGGATTGCATGGAGAAACGGGCTTAGAAACAGCCTGATAAAAAACAGGGATGAGGTTGCCCCTCCGGTTATTATGCCCTCAGTTATTGAGGAAGTGCGAAAGGCGGCTGAAGCAAAGCTCAAGCTCTTTTCAGGGAAAAATTAGAAAAAGTGAAAATAAAATTGTAGGTTTATATGCAGGAACCTCTGTAACCGTTGGGCTTATAGAGATCGGCTTTCCCTCCAAACCTGTTTTTTCCAATCTCGAAACCATAGTAGACTTTGCCTTCGAAAAGTCCGATATCGGTGATAATCGGAATTCCGTATTTGGCGTATTTCTCCATCTCCCCCAGTATTTCAGCTACGAGGTGGGGGTTTATTTCTGAGCCATTCTGCGATTTAAGGCACTTTGCCGCAAAATACCAAGGCAAGACCTTCTGCTGAAATATTTCTTTAAAGCCCTCGGGGCCTGCCGAATCATCATTTCCGAACAGAATTTGGTAGTCTTTAGGTTCCAGAGGCATATCTGGCTTTATATTCTGGGTATTGCAAAACTGCCGAATGTAGTCATTGGGATCATTAGTTATCTCACTGGACGGGACACTCCCGCAAGGGACTCTTGGAGTTTCCTGCGGGTCCTTCTGGATCACATGCATCAGTTGCTCCTCTCATAACTTAAGCTTAATCTAAATTATTTAAGTTTTGCGCGAATTTATCGGAATTGACACATATAATCATTTGCAGTTTATGCAGAGATACTATGTTGAGGTTTCCTCGTCGATCTCAGGAACTTTCTTCTTTCTCACAGCCGATTTCCTGATGAATCTCGTGTTTTAGATACCTAATCCCTTTAGGGAGACCATACGGGAGATGCATTTAATATTTGCGTGCTTAATCACTCTATGGAAATAATCAGAGATGATATATACGAAACCGAAAAGGAGATTATTGAGATTATAGAACATTTTCTGACCAAATTTCTCTATAAGAATACGCTTCCTGCAGAGAACTTCTCCAAAAATATTATGGCCTGTCATATGATATGCAGAGAAAATAATTTTTTATCTATTGAAAATATTCTGCCGAAATTTGATTCGCTTCGATATGAAAGAGTTTTTGCCTTTGAGGGCGACGGAATTGATTTTGGTAAGTTTCATTTGATGGGAATATATAGAGGTCTTTGGTACAATTTAGGGGGAATTTATCTGGAGAAAAAAGGAGAAGAGTATCTGAAGCTGGAGTTCAGACCCGGTGATCTTAGCAATGCATATAGGACAAAGGCAGCCTTCTCAAGGATAGCTTTGGGAGGGCCGATTGAAGAGGATACAATGCTCTATTACATACCCTCCGAAGAGGGTATGATCTTCAATAAAAGCACAGGGCTTTATATCGATCTGAAATATGCGCGTTATGGTTTATGTAGTTCTGATTAGACCTTTCTATAATTATTTCCCGTAAATACCCCGACCCTTGGGTCGGTTGGGATAAAAGCGGTTGCAATAAGTTATTTAAAATTGCTTCTTATACAAGTTTTGCGCGAATTTTGGCATTATTTTGCATCCAGCGCCGAATTTACCAAAAAATCCGCCCTTTGGATAATAGGGTCTGTTCGCCTCACATGGAAGTATTTTACTTTTGGAAACTTTTTTTCGAGTGCTTTTAGCTCCTGGTAGAGTGGAATAAGGCCCTCATTTTTTACCCGATATCGGCCTGTAAGCTGCCTTATAACAAGCTCGCTGTCCGAAAATATATGGGCCTCGCTTGGGCGGAATTTTTCTGCAAGCCCAAGCGCCTTAATTATCGCCAGATATTCTGCCCGGTTGTTTGTGCCAATCCCAACTGATTCTTTGTATTCTAAGAGGATTTTTCCACCCCCCTCCATAAAAATAATGCCGATTGCGGACTTTCCGGGGTTTCCCCTTGAGCCGCCGTCAGTGTAAATTAGGAGCTTATCCATAATAAGCAGAGATTGTTAAAAGTTACTGGGGCAAAGATAATTGGCTCCAGCGCCCAAATCGAAATAAGCGATAATCCCTAATCATTTATATGGAACTCAATAAAGATTTAGAACAAAAACTGAAATCGTCTGCTTTAAAATACCTGGAAAAGGGCCGTGCGAATTGGGATGTTCCGCATACCTTAGCCTGTGTTTTTTGGATGAAGGAGCTATTGAAGTATGAGAGGGGAAACCCAAAAATTCTGATTTCTGCAATGTACTTGCATGATATTGGCGGAGCAGGCCTTTTTGGAGAATCCCACAATACACACCGTTCTCAGGAGGAATTGAAGCCCGAACAGATGAAAATAAGCAAAGAGCTCTCTGAAAAAATATTGAGGGCTCTTAGAGGATTTTCTGAAGGTGAAATTAGTGAGATATTGTACTTGGTAGGGGTTCATGATGATTATAGAGAGATAACTTCTTCAGAAAGCGGGCAATTGGTTTTTGAGGCTGATGGTCTTGGGCAAATTGACATAAATAGGGTCAAGCCGACATTTTCTAAGGAAGACCGCCTGAAGTTTTTGCAGTTTTTTGAAAAAGAGAGGGCTTCAAGATATAAAACCGAATCCGGTAAGAAATTTTTAAATCAACTGCTCCCTGAGGCCTACAGGTACTGTAAAGAAGAAATGTAGTTAGTGGAGAATATTAAGATTAATTTATATCTTTAAAATAGTAAAATATATGGAATATAGGGCTGTTTTGGAATTATGGGGCTTAAAGCCAAACCCTAAGAAGGGCTCATCCGGAAAATATACACCAAAAGAGCTTATTGGCAGAGTTTTCCCTGTAGATAGGAAAGGCGTGGAAGAATTTGCTCCCTATGGCCTTACTGCAAATTTTGAGGGAGGATCACACATAAAGGAATCAAAAAAAGGGCAGCTAAACATGACCATAAATTTAGGCAACCATTCCGATATTATTAAGATAAGATTCCCTCTGGATGTTGATGAGGCGGGTTATATTGAGCAAAAATCCTTGGAAGAGTTATATAGTATTTACACTTCCGTTCTTAAGGCTCTGAGGACCATATCTAATTTGAATCAATACAAAAATTATCCTCTGTGATATTAGGTATGCTCAATTACATAACCTCCGGAACTTCAATCCTGAGCAAAGTAAGGCAGTCTGCCAAAATATCCCTTGTCTTTTTCACAAGAGGCCGGCGGTATTCTTCCTTGTCGCTTCCAACAACCTGGCAATGCTCATAGAATTTGGAAAATAGGGTTGCAAGCTCAAAAGCGTAGTTGCAGATGAGGTTCGGCTTTAGCTGTTCTGCGGCTCTTTTGGCGGCCCCTTCAAACTCAAGGATCTTTCTCATCAGGTCTTTTTCCTGCTCTTTTGGCCGATAGACATCAGTATTTTCCCCGGAAACCGATTGCCTGCTTTTTTTCAGGATTGCCCCGCATCGAACAGCCATATATTGGATATATGGCCCGGTATTTCCTTCAAATTCTATGGCTTTTTTAGGGTTAAAGTCAACGCCCTTGTTTCTCTCAACCTTGAGTATCTCATACTTCAGGGCGCCTATACCAATCATATTCGCGGTTTTTTTGACATCATCAAGGTGCATTTCAGGATGCCTTTTTATCACCTCTTCCCCCGCCTTTTCCACAACCTCATCCATAAGCTCGTCAAGGAGGATAAACTCGCCTGCCCTTGAGCTCATTTTAGAGCCCTGCAAAGTCACCATCCCATAGGACATGTGGGAGCACCCCCTAAAAAAAGGATATCCCAAAAGCTCAAAAATTTTGAACATCTGCTGAAAATAGAGATTCTGGTCGGAGCCCACAACCCATACGCATTGGTCAAGCCCGAACTCCTCAAACCGATAAACAGTTAGGGAAAGGTCTGAAGTAATATAGAGCCCTGTTCCGTCAGACCTTAAAAGAACCGTGTTAGGAAGGCCCGCTTTTTCAAGGTTTGCGACAAGTGTGCCCTCATCAGACTTAAATGCAAGCCCCTTTTTCTCCATTTCAAGGGCAAGGGCTTTTCCGTGCGCCCGAAAATCGCTTTCATAAAATATTGTGTCAAATTTTACTCCTAACCTAAGATAAGTCTCCTCAAAGCCCCCAACTGCAAGGCCGAGCACCTGCTCTTTTATTTTGTCAAGAGATTTGTCTCCTTTCTCAAGCCGGTTTAATATATCCTGTATCTCCTTTTCCATATCAGGGCTTTTTTTGAGGTCTTTATGGAGCCGGACATAAATATCCGCAAGCTCGTGGTCGGGCTTTTTGTTCCCATTAATCCCATACTTTTTGGCGGCAAATACGGATTTTGCAAACTGCTTTCCAAGGTCGTTGTAATAGTTTGCCCTTATTGCCTTATTTCCCTCAAACTTCAGTATTTCTGAAATTGAGTCCCCAAGAAAGGTTGTCCTGGCGTGGCCTATATGCATCGCCTTGCAGGGATTTGGGTTTGAGAACTCAACAAGGATTTTTTTGCCTTCCTGCCTAGGCATTTTCGGGCCGACAATTCCGGAATATAGGGCTGAATAATTGAAATAGAAATTTATGTAGCCGCCGCTTGCTTCCGCCCGCTCAATATATTGGGGGAGTTTCCTTGAGATTTTTGGCGCAAACTCGTGAGCGACATCATTAGGGGTTTTTTTGAGGGATTTTGCAATGACAAATGCAATGTTGCAGGAGAGGTCTCCGAATTTTCCCGGAAATATGAAATTTTCCCTCTTTGTTTCAGGAATATCCTCCTTGACAATTTCCAAAAGGGAATCTATAATCTCGCCAATCATAATTAGGGCTTTTAAAAAAGGATTAAGCCTTAATCCGGAGCATAAGAATCTACAAATTAGCAAACAAAGAATTATTTTGGGCCATTATTTTTCGGGAATCTGGATTGCCGTTTTTTGGGATTTAGGGGAAATTGGCTTTGCCGGGGGAAGCCCGTTTCCGTTTTGGGACTGTTCTTCAAGAGTTTTTCTGATTTTTGTCCTTATAAAATCCGACCTTGATGAGTAGAATCCCTGCGCCACCATTTCATCAATTACTTCGACAATTTTTTCGGGTAACCTAACCTGAACTACTTCCATATAATAACTTAGTAAAAAATATAAATAGGTTACGCAAAGGAGATTATTGTATTATCAATGTATCCTAAATTCTAAAGCGTATATATGCAGTTAAACTAAACAATATTAAAGAAGCGCCGAACTTATGAAAGCTTTATAGCTTAAGGTTCACTTCTCTAAGGAGAACATGAAAAAAGAGACAGTATATTTGGCAGTATTTGTTGTAGCGATACAGATGACACTAGGTATGGCCCTTGCTTGCAATGGGTGCCCGGGATGCCCGGGATGCAACCAGCTTGACTTTTACACAAATGTAGATGCGTCAGGAATGGTGCATGTGGTTCAGGAAGGCAAAAAGGATGTTACCTTCACAAATGACCTGAAAGTCACTAACGGAGGCCTTGACTTCACCCAGATTGTTGAGTCCGGCCAATGGAAGCTGACAAATCTCGCTTTCCTTGAAGGTAGGTCGGTGGAGCTTAGGGGATTTACCCAGGGCTCTGTTGACTGCGAGCCTAACTGCGGATGCGAGGGAAGGATAGCATTCTATCAGGAAATTGATGTAGTAGGCAACCCTGATGTGGTTTTGCCGCCTCCTGTGCATTACGACCCTTGGGCATACCAGAGGCTTGAGCAGCTGCGCGACGGAACAGTCCTTGAGCAGGAAGTAGTCCTTTTGCCTATTGCTGACTGGTCTGACAGGATTGACCAGGGCGAGCACATGAACATTGTCCAGTCCGGCCTTGGATGCGGAGGAAACTGCGGAGACGGATTCCTTGCCCAAAGCGGCAGGATGTATGGCGACCATGTGACCGCATGGCAGAGAGGCTTTGTGGACGGAAACTGGGGATACTCTGAAGTGCACCAAAAAAACACGCCTGACTGGGTAAACTTCAACCAGATCGTGTCATTCAACAACAATTGATTTTTTTCTCCTTTTTATCTTTATAATATGTTTTATCGCAACTTTCGGGAAGTTCCTGAATTCTCCTGCAGGGCTTTTCCTTTAATCTGCGCGATTTTGTTTACCCTCTCGCCGATATTGGCTGAGGGCGGGCAGGATGCTTTCCAGTATGTAAAACTCAATACAACCTCTGATGTGGCCCTTTACAATGAAATCCACTCTGAAGGGGATGTGAATTCTTACAACTATATTGCCGCTGACGGCTCGGTGGAAGTATTCATTAACGGAGAGAACATAAATGAAAAGTCCGAGCTTGCCCTTACGGAAACTGCGCTTATGGCTGAGTATATTGGTTCTCGGGAATCTGAATGGCTTAAGGACTCAAGCGGAATAGGGATATATGAGGTTGCAAGGGCATTTGAGAGGATTATAAACTATCGTGCAGGGGAAACAAATTATTTGCCCGAAACCGACAGGCTTTTAATGAATTATATAGGCATTTTGACTTATTCCGATGCAAGGGATTATTTTGAAAAAAATATTGGTGAGCGCGATTCTGCTCTGGACGCGTTCTACGAAGCTATCCAGAAAAATTCTTATGAAATCGAGGCCCTTTACCGAACCCTTGAGAAAAGCGATCCCGACACATACTGCAAGTCAAGGATTGAAGTGGCTGAAAAATACGGGCTTGCCAGCGTAAAGTGCGGCCTTCACTCAAAAATCTGCTATAACGGAGAGCTTAACCTTCAGGAAGGCGGGAGGGATTTTTGCGTACATACAGATGATGACAAGGATTATATTCCCTGCCATAACACTTTAGGGAATTGCGGCCGCCTAAACGAGATTTTTGTTTTGGAGTCTGAGGAAAATTCCTATATTCCTATAATATTTCGCTTTGAAAATCCGGGGACAATTGCCCTCTCGCCGAGCATAAAAGTTGACCTGCAAAAGATTGACAGCAATATTGTCCTAAAATCTTATAAGGAGGAGCTTTTTGAGCTTCTTTCGGGCGAGGAGAAAACTTATCGGGTTTACTTAGATACTTCAGGAATTGAGCCGGGGCGTTATGAGTTATGGATAAGCATAAATTCGGGCAGAAAAGAGATTATTGAAAGGCAATTCTATGTGATACAAAAAGAAGGCTCGATTGAGCGGCAGGGGGACTTCTATTTTGAGGCTATTGGCCCTAAGGAGGACGGCTCGGTTATTTTGAAAGGGGACTACTTAAATTCCGGGGATTTGCCTTATAATGTCCGTTTGGACTTTAGCTTTTACCTTAACGGCGAAAAAATCGCCCAGGCCCTAAGCAATCCTGTATATGTCAAGCCCGGAGAGGTTCAGGCTTTGGAATTTGCCTATCTTGGGGAAGATTTCGGGGAGTATGAAATTGTTGCAGGTGTTTTAGGGACTGACTTTAAGAAGTCGGCTTCATTTAGCAGGGTTGAGGAAAATCAGGAGGCTAAAAGAGGATACCTTAACGGCTCAATTGCAAGCGCGACAGCCTACATTCTGATTATGGTTATTTTGGCTTTGTCTGCCATATTGGCTGTGAATTATTTTAGGACTCCTTCGCTCTCAAGGCATGAGCTTGAGTTAAGAAGGGAGCTTGTTTAGGGCTTTGCCTTTTCAGATAATTATCCAGATACTGGTTGGTTTGGCTTTTGGAGTGAAATTGAAAAAACAAAAAATCGGCTAAAGAGTTGCCTTTAGGCAATTAGGCTACTTTGGAATGTGCTGAATTGTTGCGGTGTAGTTCCCTAGTGCCCTTTGGTTTAGCTCTGCTTTGACTTCGTATACTTTGTCCTGTTTAGCCAAAACCGTGGTATCGAGTTTGAATTCCAGGTTGTTACTTGCTTGCGCACAGTTTATTTCATGCCAATTAGTATTCCCCTGCTCCCTGAAGGACAATTTTACCTCTTCACACACATTAACCTTGCCCGACTCTGCAATTACTATTGCTAGGGTGGAGTTTATATTTTGGTTGGATCGGCTCTTTTCCCTAAGCCTAAACTCAATGGCATCCCCTCCGTAAACTGTTCCAAGCTCCAAGGAGTCCTGCCAGGTGCCGCCGGTTTGCGGCGCAAGCTTTAGCTCCAAAGGGCTTTCTACAGTTGCGGTTGCGGATACGCTGTTACTAAGATAGTTAACTAGAGCGGCAGATGCCAGACCTACTACAAGGAAGGCGGCGAGAATTGCTACAGGTACACCAAATATTTTATTCATAGTATATAACCTCTTCAAAATAGAGCCTTAGATTTTGCCAATTATTGGTCATCGGCTCGGCGCATCACTTGCATAACTTTAAGAAACCAGTCATTTTATAAGGGTGTTTTCTTGTATTGCGATTGCATTACAATTGTAATGGGGATTTTTAGAAAAGGGGGCGAAAAAGGCCGCTTCGGCATTTGACGACATAACAGAAAGCATACATTTATACTACGGAGGCATTACAATTGAAAATCTTTATATATGCAGACATTCTTAGTAAGGATATAACTAACGACACGCCGAATCTATGAAACCCTTTCAGGCCGCGATGCGGCTTTGGAATTTTTCTGCCTCGCAGAAAAAAATCCCCCGGGGGAGGGCGCGAGATTCACTTTGAAAAAGAGGAATAAAAATATGAAAACAAAAATGATTGATTTGATGGCAGTAATGATGGCAGCTATGATGATTGCTCCAGCTATGGCCGCGACTGATATTCAGATGCAGCTTGTAGCCAGCGGAGTAACTTCTGTTAATGAGATTGCCGTTGTTTACGGACCTCATAACGGCGTTAAGACTGCTACCGCTCAGGTACACGAGGGTATAGAGAACACAGGAACCATTTCAATGGTTAAAAATATCTACAACCCTAAAGCATGGTATATGGTTGAGGCAAAATCCGTCTGGGGAACTGGAACCACAAGCATCGTTAAGGATGTTAACTGGTGGACCGTTTCACCTGCTTTGAACAAAGACGGAACACTAATGCACCCTACCGTGGCAAATATCTACACACAGTTTGCAACAGACACTTTGCTTGTACAGGAAGAAATCCACAACACCGCTAACAAGGCCCCTGCAGGTACAATTAACCAGTACTTGGCAAACATAAACACTAATGATGACTTTGGCTACTATGAGACTGTCGGCATTAATATGCCTACACAGTGCACTGTTGTTGCACCTACCCCTATAGCCACACCATCTTGCATAATGGGTTGCTAATAATAAGAGCAAACCTGAACGGCTTTAATTTTTCTTTTCCCTTTTCTTTTCTAAACTCCTTTTGTTTAGCGGCGGCTATCTTTTTTTGGCGGAACGGCGCTTAGTGCAAATTAAAAGGCATATATTATAATGAAGAGAAGCTATCTTAAGGAGGGTTTTTCAGGGCAATTGGCTTCAAAAGATGCTCAGGAAGACTATTTAGAGAAGGGCCTGGCAATGTACGCGACTTCTTTTGGCGCGACCGGGCTTGCAATTGCCCCCGACTTGGTCGGATATTCGGGCGAAGTTTCATATTTTTCAGGGGCGCTTCTTGTAGGGGTTTTATTTTACTTCATTGGCAGGTCCGCAAGAAAGTATATCTAAGGGGTGAATTTTGGAGAATGCTCTTTTAAGTAAGAATATTTTTTGCCTGTAAGAAGGGCGGATTTTAAAAGTGCTCATTTTTTATGGATTTTGGTGAATATGCCCTTTAAAGCGCTTTCGGGAAAGGAATACGGTATAACTGTTTATATACCCAAAACAGATAAGATTACTATGGGCGAAAAAATCTTTCTCCTCGGGATTCTGATTTTGGCGGGCTTTGCCCCCATCATGGCCGGGCTTTCGATGGTAAGCGAGGTTTCCTGCGCGGGAGAGTGCGAGGTGGTTCATGTGATGAATGGGGAGAAGGTCAAGGTTGTGTCAGACGGGGACATAACCGTTACAGCGAAGGCAGACAATGGCAAGTCAGAAATCAATGTTGAGGCAAAAGGAAGCGGGACCGCAATTGTGGATATTGGAAGAAGCCCTTCTTCAATGGAAGTTTCGGGTGAAAGCAGGGCAATAATTCAGAGGGCGAATAGCGCCCCGGAGAGCGCAGTTCAGGCTAAAACGCCTCAGGAAGGCCTTTTAGAGGAAGGCGGCGAATCCTTGCCAAACGCCGATGAGAAAAAGAAAGCTGTTTGGGGCGATGCAATTGAGATTTATTCGGGCGGAAAAGAAGCCCCAGTGCCAAAAAATGAGGAAAGGGAAATTATAATTGAGTCAAACACAGACGGCCATGAAGAAAAATTAACATTAACGGGGGCTTTTTACAAAGCTTACTCCTTTGTCCGGGGGTTTAGCTTGAGGGTTTTGGTTGGATAATTTCGCGCACTATTATATCGTCGTCCCGAAAGGCCTAATTTAATTTAGCCCCGCCAAAACATTAGTCACACCTGTGTTACTAACCAAAAACTTAGTTACACTTAAAGCTTTTTATGTAACTAATCCAAAATTTAGTTACACACATGTAACAAAGAAAATATTCAGTTACACTTCTGAAACTAACCCAAACCTTAGTCACACCTGTGTTACTAACCAAAAACTTAGTTACACTTAAGGCTCTTTATGTAACTACTCAAAAACTTAGTTACACACCTGCAACAAAGAAAATATTCAGTTACACTTGTGTTACCAACCAAATCCTTAGTTACACTTAAGGCTTTTTATGCAACTAATTCTCAAATAAGTTACACTTGTGTAACTTTCACTAAAATAAGTAACACAATCCGGCACTTATGTAACTGATTTACTTATTAATAACAGATAATTATGGATGATTTGCGGATGCTTCCTGTTGAAATTGATTATACCGAACTTGTGCCTCTTCTGAATAAAGCAGCTTTTTCACTTGGGACACTTGCCGGGCTTTTTAGGATTATCCCAAATCCCTGCCTTTTAATCAGCCCGCTTGCAAACAGGGAGGCGGCCTTAAGCTCCAAAATAGAAGGAACGATGAGCACCCTCACCGATATGTATAAATATGAAGCAGGAGAGGAGGCTGACCACAAGGATGTGGCTGAAGTGGTTAACTACCGAAAGTCCCTCGATTATGCGGTTCAGGCACTAAAGGAGGGGGATTTTGACTTAGAGCTCCTAAAAAAGATGCACGAAATTTTACTGACAGATGTAAGGGGAGGGGAAAAAGATAGGGGCAAGTTTCGCGAGATACAGAATTGGATAGGAAAAGTAGGCTCTTCTATTGGAAAAGCAAGGTATGTTCCCCCTCCATCAGAACGGCTTGACACTTTCCTTGAAAACCTTCGCCAGTATATGGTTCATGACGAAAAGGACCCGCTTGTGCAGGCAGGGCTTATCCATTCCCAGTTTGAGGCTATTCACCCTTTTATTGACGGCAATGGAAGGATTGGACGGCTTCTAATTCCGCTTTTTCTCTACAAGAAAAAGCTTCTGCCTTACCCGATTCTCTACATCAGCGAATATCTTGAGGAAAACAGGGATGAATATTATGAGTGCCTCTGGAGGGTAACAAGGGATAATGATTACCTAAGTTGGCTTAAGTTTTTCCTTACAGCAGTTGAGGCCCAGTGCAAAAGGACACAGAAGACAATATATGAGATGATGGCCCTTTATGAGGAGACAAAAAGCAAGGCCGCAACAATAAAGTCCCCTTATTCCCTTATGTTTGTTGATTTAATTTTCAAAAGGCCGATTTTTTCAAGAAAGGTAGTTGAAACAGCGCTTGAGACAAATCGGACAACAGTTATGAGGCTTTTGCAGTCATTTACGGAGATGGGTATTGTAAATGAGCTTCCGAACAGAAAAAGAAACCGGCTCTATAGATTTGACAAATTGTTTGACACTCTTGACGAGCGGTATGTCGAGGAGCCTGATTAAGTTCCAGAAATCCGGGCATAAAAGAGAAGAATATGGATGCATTACAGATGTAATCTTATTGTAGTATTTATCATAAAGTAACATATATATAAACAAACTGCATATCTTATGAAGCAATTTTTTTATCATGGCGGGAAATTATTTTCAGCAAAGGCAGCGCTTGTGGGTTTGCTTATTATTGTATTCATAGCCGCTCCGGCTCAGGCCACCTACCTTCAACAGCAGATAAGTGTAAACGGGACGGCAAGCATTTTTAGCATTTACATGAATGATGATATGGCTTACGAGCAGGTGGTTTTTATTGACGGAGAAGCTTATCTTAATGTTGTTTACCAAAACGGGCAGGAAAGGCTGATTGCCCTTGAGGAATATGTCCTCTCACAGGAGAAGGACTGGTCAAAGGATGCAAGGGGAATTTCAATGAGCGATGTAGTTAGGGCCCTTGACCGGGCCGCAAAATACAGGCTTGGGGAGAGAGACCATATAGGAAATGAGGAAGAGTCAATTCTTGCCTCAATTGAGGCAATTGCGCATGCAAACCTCGGAGAATTTTACAAATCTGCGGTTGAGCCGATAAATACAGTTTTGGAGCAGCAGCAAAAGTCAATTACAGGGAATTCTTATGAAATTGAGGCGCTTTATCTGACTCTTGAGAAAAGCGACCCTGAAACCTACTGCGAGTCAAGGATGGAGGTTATTAGGAAGTACGGGCTTCCGAGCGTAAGGTGCGGCCTTCACTCAAAAAGATGCTATAATGGAGACCTTTATACTCAAGAGGGGCAAAGGGACTTTTGCGTCCACACAGACAATGATAAGGAATATATTCCCTGCTACAACACTTTGGGGCGGTGTGGAGACCTTGAAACTATAATTGTCCTTCCAAGCGAAGCAAAAAGCTACACCCCGATTGTCCTGACTTTTGCCAATTCCGGGATAATGGACTTGAGGCCGTCAATTAAGGTTGAGGCGCAAAATGCGTATTCTTATGAGCCGATTTATGTTTTTGAGGAAGAGCTTGGGCTTTTTAGGGAAGGTGAGAGGAAGACTGTTGAAGTTTATATGGACAATTCCCGGCTTGATGCAAATAAGCCCTACCTGCTTATAATTACCCTGTCTTCAGGAAGAAAGGATGTTATAGAAAGGGTGGATTACACAATTTACCCTGCAGGGACCTTTGAGAGAAGCGGCATTTTTTCTGCTGAAATGGGGACAGCAAGATACAAAAGGGACCTAGAATTTACAGGCAGCTACAAAAATACAGCCCAAAACGCATATTCAACAAGGCTTGTTGCAGAGGTTTTCCTTGATGGAAAGAGGATTGATACAGTTACCGGAGAGCTTACACCGTTTAAGCCCGGCGAGGAAAAACAGATGGCTGTTTCCTACAAGCCCCTTTCTTCGGGAAGCTATGCAGTTTTGCTTAAGGCGGAAGGGACAGACGCAAGGGAAAGGCTAGACTTTGTTATAGATGAGCCTACCTTAAAGGAGGTAATTGCCGAAACTTTAGATAACCTGCCTGAGAGGGAAAGTATTCTTTCTGAAGGCGTAATAAACGCAAACGGGGTGACTGTTGCCCTCGGCTCCTTTGCCTTGATAATTGCTTTAATCTCCACAATAATGTACTGGATGAGGCGGGGAGATGATGATGAAGACGGGGAGCTTTATTAGTAGCAGAAGCGAATAATGTAATTAGGGTCGGGCAGTTCCCTCCTAAGTGTTATTGTATTTTTAAGTGTATTTAAGTGTATTTTTAAGATTAGACTACTTTAGGCTAATTCTAAATCAAGAGCTTAAAAAAGAGTATATATAGTTTGGAAACAAATAGTAGTAATGGACAAATTGTTTCACCCCGAGAATAAGGCTGCCCTAAAGGTCAAAATTGATGATGGAGTGTTCATTATCGGAAACGAGACGCACACTTTTTTTGATGAGATGTGCAAAACCCGAAGGAATACTTCTTCAGTGCTCGACCATCAGGAAAACTTCTACAGTTTTGCCCTGAAGTTTAGGCGGTCTCAGTGCAATTAGGAAGGGCGGCCTGTTTTAATGCCACTTATAAAATCGTTTAGGGAGTGCTAATTGCAGATTTATGGGAGGTTTAGTTGGGTGAGTGGTGTTAGGCTCAATTTGGCAGAATAATTCTCTTGTTCCGACTATTGGGCAATTCACTATTTCGAAGTCTTGCAGGTTTATAAATCTAAGTTAAGTTTTAGAAGTTGCTTGACCCAAAGGCCATAGAACAGGAAAATCCGCCAAATTCCCCTAGCGGACTTAATTTAGGCTTCGGGCTAAATTTCGGTTACTTCGTAGTGTTTCCCATATTTTTCTAAAAAGTCTTCATCTTGTCTTCCAACTAAACATACAGTCCAAGTATCGCCACATGGGCATCCTTCGTATTCTGGGACACTCATCTGATAGAATATCCCTGTGATTCCTCTATTTAATTTATTTTCTTGGAGGCACTGCGCCACTCGGTGATAAAGGTCTATATCCCTAATATCCACACAGCTTTTCCATGTTCTGAACTCCAGGCTTTCGTCTGATAAAGGCTCTTCAAGTTGCGCATTAATATATTTAATCCATTTTTGCTCTGTTTTTTCAAATCCCATATTAAATCCCCTCTAAAACACTTTTAAGGCTTCCTGAATCTCTGCCATTGCCTGCCCCTTAATGGTTTTTGGGACTAAAATGCCTTTTGAGTTTGCAAGGATTTCGGTTCCGGGAAAGCCGTCATAAAACTCCGCCCTAACTACTTTTACGCCAAGTGTCTTTTCAATTATCTCAACTTCAGCATCGAGGGCCTTTTCGTGGACAAGGCAACCGTTATTTGTGGCATATGCGCCGATTCCGGGAAAGGGGAGGTCAGAAATTGTTGAAATAGAGGTCTTTAATCCAAGCTTTTCCTCAAAGTAGTGCTTTTTTTCCCTGAAATAGGGCGACAAAATGCAGCCCTTATCGTTGCACAAAATCAGGTTCCCGAGAGTATTTAGCACGCTTTGGATTCGGATAACGGTTTTCCCTAAAGGCATTTCCTCAATAGCTTTGGTTTCCTCCTCTTCAACCGTTCCCGGGACAAAGAAATATTTGGCATTTGCGGCAGAAAAAAGCCCGATAAGGTAGGAATTGTAGAGTATTATTTTTTTTGTGTGTACACCTAAGGTTTTTGCGATTCTTTCGGCCTGTTTTAGGGGGATTTCGGGGGGGAGATAGCACACATCCTCTGCGCATAGCCCAAGCAACCCGAGCGTGGGGTTTCCAAAAAATTCTGTCCGGTAAACTGCCATAATTAATGTAGAAATTAGCTTATTTGAGGCATTTAACCCAATTCTTTCTTATCACACCTTATAAATCGCCAATCAGAAAATAAACTTTTGCTGTTTTGGGGCATATTTTTAAGTATAACCCCTCTTAGATTATGGCTATTATCGAAGCGGCTTTTATATGGGCGGCGTTTATCGGGATTTTGGCTATAGTCAACCCTCTAAGCACAGCTATTGTATTTTTGAGCCTCACAGGACGCGACAGCGATGAGAAAAGAAGAAAGATGGCAAAAAGGGCGGTTATAATAAGCGCAGGAGTCCTTATTTTTTTCATGGTGTCGGGAAACCTTATTTTTGACACATTCAGCATCACAATTGAGGCTTTTAAGATTGCAGGGGGGCTTTTGATAGCAAGGCTTGGGTTTAGGATGCTTGATGCTTCCTCAAAAGAGCAGTCAGAAGAGGAGCAAAGAGAATCAAAAAAGAAGGACGACATTTCTATAATGCCTCTTGCGGTTCCATTGCTCTCAGGCCCGGGAGCGATAACAACCTCTTTAGTGTGGATGAGCCAGGCGCCCGGGATTAATGAAAAACTAGCTCTGCTTACAATTCCGCTCGTTATTGCGACAATTTCCTATATTGCCCTTGTAAACGCAAAGGTTCTGCAGAAAGCTTTTGGCACAGGCGGAATAAACCTGCTTGAAAAGTTTATGGGGCTGATTGTAATAGTAATGGGGATACAGTTTATAATAAACGGGCTGGTTGACTTAAATGTTATTAATTTGATATTATAGGCGATTTTTTGGCTTTTGTTTCACACATCTTTTTGCGCATATCTATCTATCCTAATTTTACAAGAAATAGGGAATAAACAGGGATTTTGAGGCTATAGTATCTGCCAAATTAAGCTATTTAGAAGAAATTGCTGATTTTACAGCCTTTATTTCGCAGAGGGCGCTTTTGCCCTTTCCTAGAAGCTCACAGCAATCAATTTTTTCCAATTTAATCTCCCTTTTTTTCATTAAGATTTTTGGGGCAATAATGAATATCCTGTATCCCTTAGCTATAACCTTTGCAAATTCTTCTTCTTTTTTTTCATCAAGGCGGGTATTTCCGTCAAGCTTTACCTCTAAAAAAACTTTTGAGCCCTTTGCAAGAAATGCGGGCAGGGTTGAGGAGCCGAACTCCTCAATAAGCCCGGCTTCATATTTTTCCATCGGGGTCGGGCCATTGGGGCCCTTTGATGAAACTGCGCAGATTGTTGGGAAAGTGTCCATAAGCCCGGCGGAGTAGGGGGAGGTCAGGCTGATGCCTTTTAGCTCTTCTTTAACAAAATAGTCGCACAAATCACCTTCAATGCAGTTTGGAAGCATATTAGGCCCTCTTTCGCCCGCTTATCGCCATTTGGGCATCCTCGGCCATAACTGTTTTTCTTCCGGCATGGCGGCAGAACTTGTCGGCATCCTCAACAATTCTCCTAAACTCATCAGAGAGATATTCTGAAATCAGCTCTGCCGCGTCCTTACTTATCCTTTCCGCCCCAAACTTTTTTGACATCCTCAGGACCGTGTGGATAGGAAGGGTATCGCCCTTCTTCTTTTTTGTCCGATAGTCCTCTTTTTTTTGAAGCGACTTTAGCCTAATATTCTCAAACATAAGTATATAGGTTTAGCTAAAAATAAACCCGAATACCAGCGTCCAAAGGCCTTTTCCTAGGTAGAATATAAAGAGCAGGTTTGAGAGCCCGCCCGCAAATCCGAAAGCCACAAGGATAAGGATTGCCGCAAGGATATCGATTATTGCCATAAGGACGGTTAGGTACTCGAAAGGCGGAAATATTGGGACAAAAGAGCCGACTCCTTTTAGGAGCAAGAGAAGCGCAAAAAACATTGCAATAGGGTTTTCGAGCTTGAATAAAAGAAGGATTGCCGCTAAAATATCTATCAGCCCCAAGGCTTGGAGTATCATAATTTTAGAAGAAGCTATTAATAGTTACATGCCAAATAATCTAGCCACAATACCGGAATCGTCTGGTAGACCACAACCGGGATGGTTAGGCTCATCATAATCAACAAGCTTCTCTGACCCCCCTCCTCGAACACTCTGGCCTGTAGGGACATCAAGATTATACCAATCGTCACAATCTCCTTTTGGAACATATCCTTCTTCTCGGTCAAAATCAGGCTTATTCCAGTATGTTTCCGCGGGATCCGGTTGTGGGTTTACCTTTTTTAATATTGCATCGGGATTCCTGTAGATATTCATTTCAATTGGCATATTTGGTTCACCTATATTTAGCTATATGTAATCTTTAAATATATTTACACAGATTCCTCTTTTTCTGCCAAAATTTTCTCCAGAGTTTTCTTTCCGACAATCCTTTCCACAAGGCCCCGATCAGACTTCTCCAGGTCCGAGAAGTTTCTCACCCCGATATTGTGAAGGCGGCGGGCTTTGACTCTCCCAATCCCTTTGATTGAGACAAGCCCCAAAAGCTCGTCTTTTATTCCCGCCTTCATCCTAACTTCCAGCTTTTTGAATTCTTCCGAAACCCTGCCCAGCCCCTTCAGCCGCGCAAATTCCGAGGCGGCATAAAGAAGCCAGCCCGCATTGGTTGTTTTTGTGTAGATTTCTCCCGGGGTTACTGAATACTTATCCAAAAGGTCATCTTCTTTTGACTCGGCAAGCCATTCCGACAAAAACCCGCCTGTTTTTATCGATTGCAGGAAAAGCTCATACTCTGAATCCCACTGGGTCGGGACATTTGTTATAAATTGCTCTTTATTTCTGAAGATAAACTCATCCATAGCTTCAAATTCCTTTCCTGAAACCCTCAAAAGAGGCTGGAGCTCCGAACAGGACGCAATTGCCTGAACATAGAAAAATTCTTCAGTTGAGGGCCCTATTTTTTCCATTGCGTCAAGGAGCCTTTTTGCTGAAAGAGGATCAATATAGAGCTCAGCTACCCTTTTTCCAATGAGGGTTGCCCTAAATTCCCCTATATCGATAAACCCATATTCCTCCAAAAGCTCCAAAACATCCTCAATCCTCTCCTGAATTTCAATCGGAGCGCCGAAAGTGAACCCAAAAAAAGTCTTTGAGAATAGTTCGAGGAGCTTTTCGCGTGAGCGGGCAAATTCCCCCGCAATCAGTGAGAGAACCTGAACCCTTAAGACAGGCTCCATTGAGAGCTTAGAAAAAATCGGCTCGATTTCACCTAAAAGGTACTTTGAGCGCAATTCATAGGCCATGTCCTTGTCCTTTGCGGCAATCAGGGCAAGCCCTTTCTTGTCGTATTTTGGCCGGCCGGCGCGCCCCAGCATTTGCTGGGCTTCTAAGTTTGGAATATATTGGGAATAGCCGCCGGCAAATCGCCGAATATCCCTGATTACAACCAGAAAAGCGGGGAGGTTAAGCCCTGCCGCAAGAGTGGTTGTGGCGCAGATTACCCTAACCTCGTTATTTCTAAACCCCTTCTCAATCAAAAGTCTCTGGGAATTTGAAAGACCGGCGTGGTGAAACGCAACTCCGCGCTTTAAGCATTCTGCCTCCCTTTTACACTGCCTTGTGGGGCTTCCTAAGGCCTTTAGGACCTTTTCCGGCAAATCGCCCTCTATTCTTGGAAATTCCAATGAAAGCTTTTCTGCAAAACTTTCGGTATTGCGCCTTGAGGCGAAAAATATCAGGGCCTGCTTTCCTTTTGCAACAACCTTTTTAATAAGGTCATTTACGGTTTCGCACTCAACCTCTTCGGACTCGTCTTCAAAGACAATCTGAAATGGCAAAAATATCCCTTTTTTTAGGGGGACCGGCCGGTAGTCGCTTTCAACAAGCTCGGCTCCAAGCCAGCCTGCAAGTTCGCAGGAGTTTGAAATTGTGGCCGAGAGCGCGATAATTTGAGGACTGACCATTTCCCTTAAGAGAGTGAGGACGATTTCAAGGGTCGGGCCCCTATAGGGGTCGGTCAAAAGGTGAGTTTCGTCAGCCACAACTAAGGCAACTTCTGAGAGCCATCTTGCTTTGTGGCGGATTAGCGAGTCGAGCTTTTCTGAGGTCAAAATTACCAGGTCCTTTTTTTCGAGGTAGTTTGAGGCGGAATCAAGGTCGCCTGTTGTTACTCCGACCTTAAGCCCCAAATCCTCATACTTTTCCTTGAAGTCGTGGTATTTTTCGGATGCGAGGGCCTTTAGGGGCACTATATATATTGACTTACCCCTTTTTTTCAGGAAATTGCTGATTATTGCCAGTTCTCCAATAATTGTCTTTCCGCTGGCGGTGGGGCTTGATATAACCTGGCTTTTGCCCTCAATCAGCCCGTTTTCAAGGGCGAGCTTTTGCACCGGGTTGAATTCCTCAATTTTCGAGCGGGTTTTGACAATTTCCACAGGGTCAAAGTCCATAATTATTTTGGGTTAAAATGGCTTTAGGGACAGTTTGGCTTAGATGTAAGCTTATTAATCAGTAGTTTTTGTTATAATGAGTCGCAGTATTATCCGTAAATTAATGAAGATTGTTGCTTTATTTGCGATATCCACGTATATTTTACTCGCATTTGGTCCATTAGTCCACGAATTGACACGGGGATTCCATTGGGAATCATTATACGATTGCTAGTTCCCGGTCCTGAAGAAAGTTTATGGAATATGATTAAGGCGCTTTTTGGCTCAGGCTTGATTACCGGTGCCGTAGCAAAACAAAAATTCAATCTGTTTTAGTGGATATTGTTTATTTCTTCTCCTTATCCTCTTTTTTATCCTCGCCCTCAACTTTGAAGTCCGCATCAACAACTTTCTCATCGCCCTTTTTCTCCTCCTTTGGCTCTTCCTGCGCTCCTGCCTGTTGCTGCCCTGCCGCTGCAGCCGCCGCCTGATAGATTGATGAGCCTGCGGCCTGCAGGGCGGTTTTTAGCTTTTCGGTTTCAGCCTTTATTTTCTCCAAATCCTCGCCTGCAAGCGCCTCCTTTGAGGACTTAAGGGCGGTCTCAACTTCGGATTTCTGTTCGGAAGGAATTTTGTCTCCGGCGTCAGAAATAAGCTTCTCGGTCTGGTAGACCATTGAGTCAAGCTCATTTTTGGACTCAACCATCTCTTTTCTCTTCTTGTCCTCTTCCTCGTGCTCTTCTGCCTGCTTGACCATCTTGTCAATCTCGGAATCCGCCAGCTTTGTAGAGGCGGTAATTGTGATTTTCTGCTCCTTTCCTGTTCCTTTGTCTCTGGCTGAAACATGCAAAATCCCGCTTGCGTCAATGTCAAATGTTACTTCAATCTGGGGCACGCCTCTTGGGGCCGGCGGAATGCCCAATAGATTAAATTCCCCTAAACTTGTGTTATCTTTTGACATCGGCCGCTCGCCCTGCAAAACATGGACCGTTACTGCCGGCTGCATATCGGCGGCAGTTGAGAAAACTTTGCTTTTTTTGATTGGAATTGTGCTGTTTCTTTCAATAATCGGGGTCATAACCCCCCCAAGGGTTTCAATTCCAAGGGTAAGCGGGGTAACATCAAGCAAAACCATGTCTTTTACCTCTCCTGCAAGAATTCCGCCTTGTATTGCGGCCCCAAGGGCCACACATTCCATAGGGTCAACTCCCCTTTCAGGCTTTTTGCCCACGAAATCCTCCACAAACTTCTGGACAACAGGCATTCTTGTAGGGCCTCCGACAAGCACAATTTTCCCTATCTTGTCTTTTGAGAGCTTTGAGTCTTTTATGGCCTTCTCAATCGGCTCTCCGCATCTCTTTATTATAGGGCTGATAAGCTCTTCAAGTTTCGACCTAGTCAGGTTCATTTCAAGGTTTTTTGGGCCCTTGTCATCAGAGTAAACAAACGGAAGGTTAATATCTGTCTCAAAGACTGCTGAGAGCTCAATTTTTGCCTTCTCAGCGGCTTCAGTCACCCTCTGCATCGCAGTTTTGTCCTTGCTTAGGTCAATCCCTTCTTTTTTCTTGAATTCCTCCGCAATATAATTTGTAAGAGTCTCATCCATATCCCGACCGCCCAAGCTTGTGTCCCCGGAGGTTGACAGGACTGTAAAAGTGCCGTCCCCGAATTCCATTACAGTAACATCAAGGGTTCCGCCGCCAAGGTCGAAAATAAGTATATTTGACTCCTCAGACTTGTCTATATTATAGGCCATTGCTGCGGCTGTAGGCTCGTTTACAAGGCGCTCAACTTCAAGCCCCGCAATTTTTCCGGCGTCTTTTGTAGCCTGCCTCTGGTTGTCATTAAAGTAAGCTGGAACGGTAATTACCGCTTTTTTGACAGGTTCGCCCAAAAAATCCTCCGCGTCTTTTTTGATTTTCTGCAGGATAAAGGCTGAAATCTGCTGGGGGGTATATTCCTTGTCGCGAATCTTGTATTTGTGGCTTGTGCCCATCTTTCTCTTGGCCCCGGAAACCGTGCCTTCAGTGTTTGTGACCGCCTGCCTCCTTGCAGGCTCGCCTACCAGAAGCTGGCCGTCTTTTTTTATTGCAACAACGGAAGGGAACATTTTCCCGGCAACTGTCGCGCCCTCGGCTGACGGGATAATCGTGGCTTTTCCGCCAATCATTACTGCCGCCTGAGAGTTTGAAGTTCCAAGGTCAATCCCAATAATCTTTTCCTTTGCCATTGTTAATACATTATAATTAGGGAGAAAATTTTTAAGTGCTTTTAGAGCCGGCTTAAGATGTTCTTCCGCCGGAAACAACCACTTTGGAATGCCTTATCACTTCCCCGTTTAGCATCCATCCGGGCTGGATTTCCTCAATCACTAAATCCTCGTCCTTGTCAGACTCCTTTTTTAGGATCGCTTCGTGAAGGTAGGGGTCAAAGGGCTTTTCCAGGCAATCAATTCTTTCCAATCCATGACTTTTTAGGGCTTTAAAGAGGTTTTTTTCAGCCATCTCAAGGCCTTTTTTTGAGGTTTCATCGCTTATGACAAAAACTGCCCTTTCAAATTCGTCAAGGCTTGGCAAAATATCTTTAATCAGCTTAAGGTTTGCATTTTTGGCAAAAGTTGCTTTTTCCTTCTCGGACCATTTTCGATAGTTGTCAAATTCGGCCTGCATATACTTCATTTGGCTGAGCCTCTCTTCTGCAAGGCTTTTTGCCTCATTAACTTCGGCTTCAAGGGCTTTTATCTTTTCGCTAAGCCTGCCCCCTGCCTCAGCTTTTTTAAAGTTTTTGGGCGAACTATCTCTTCCAGCTTCATCAGTGTCGGGGCCTTCAGAAATATTTCCTTTCATAATCTAATAAATAGAAAGTTTAGGCTAATTTACCCCTCATTTTGCCGCTCTATTCTCCGCTTAAACCAATTCTTTCATTCTGTCCAAAATTCCCTTTTTGCCTTCTTTTTCAAAGTCTTTGAGACACTCCTCCTGTTTTTTGGAGATTTTTTTGGGAATATTTACTACAGCTTTAAGTATAAGGTCCCCTCTGCCTCTTCCCTTCAAAGTCGGCATCCCTTCGCCCTTAAGCCTGAATAGTGTGTGGCTTTGCGTCCCTTTTGGAATCTTCATTGTTGCTTTTCCGTCAATAGTTTTTATCTCAATTTCATCCCCCAAAATTGCCTGCGCAAGGCTAATTTTCTCTTCACAAAATAAATCGTCGCCCCGCCTTTCAAATTTCTCGTGCGGCTTTAGCCTTATAAGAACATACAGGTCCCCGGGTTTTCCGCCCCGAAGGCCCGATTCTCCCTGTCCGCTTACTCTTAGGTAAGAGTTGTGCTCAACTCCGGCGGGGATTTTGACTGTGACTTTCTTTTTTTTCTGGACAACCCCCCGCCCTCCGCAGGTGTAGCAGGCAGACTTGGCAATTTTTCCCCTTCCCCTGCACTTGGGGCATGTGGAAATGCTTGAGAACTGGCCGAAGGGGGTTCTTTGTATCCTTCGGACCCGGCCTTGCCCCCTGCAATCAGGGCAGGGCTCTTCTTTTGCGCCTTCTGCTCCCGTGCCTTTGCAGTCCTTGCATTCAGCGGTAGACATATACTCGATTTCTCTCTCAAGCCCGCTAAATGCGTCCTCAAGAGTAATTTCTAGGTCATATCTTAAGTCAGCGCCCGATACTTCCCCAAACCCGTTTTCTCGCCTTCCTCTTCCCGTAAATATGTTGAAAATGTCCCCAAACCCGAAGTCTGAGAATATATCCTCAAAACCCTGCCCTGAGAAGTCAAAACCGCCCCCGCCGGGCTCTGCTGTTCCGTATTGGTCATACTGGGCGCGGGATTTCTCATTTCCCAGCGCCTGAAATGCCTCGTTAATCTCCTTAAATTTCTCCTCGCTTCCTTTCCCCGCAACATCCGGGTGGTGCTTTCGGGCAAGCTTTCTGAAGGCTTTTTTAATCTCGTCCTGGGACGCGTTTTTTTCAACTCCAAGAATTTTGTAATAATCTTTCTCTGCCATAACTTAAGACTTTAGAAATTTGAAAGCCGTTGAGTGTGAAGTTTAGGAGAAAGGCTAATTTACAGAGGCTTCACTAAAAGTTCTCTGTCTTTGCTCAGGGAAGCGGATAATGCCTTGTTCAGCAAGTAAGGCCGTACTCGGAGAAACATGTATATTTGAAGGCACGATATAGGCAATTCCCAGAATATGAACTTCTTTGAAATGAGGCTTGTTGCCATAAGCTCTGTCTTTGTAATTCAAAGCGTGGCCAATATCTTTTGGCTCAAGTTCAGACAAGCCGGTAAATCCCCTCTCAATCCAGTCTATAAGGTACCCTTTAGGGATTCCTACAAAACAGCCGTATATTGATGCTTCTGCCGCAAAGAAATTTGAAAGCAGCTCCGTTTTTTCGTCGCCAAAAGCATGCTTTTTGGTTGCGAGATCGAGTTCGAAATATAAGTCATCATCTACCTTAGTTGGACAAATATGGGAAACCCCTTCAGGATGGTTATTCAGCCCGAAGTTTTTATCGATTTGGATTGTGCCTGTCGTTCGGCATATAAGCGGGCAATAGCTGTCTCTAGAATCCTGGTAGATATAGACTTCTTCCCTTCCCCTCCTTCTATATGCAACTAAGACATAACACCACCCATCTTCTTCAGGCTCCATTTCGTAATCAACCCTCATTAATATATATTCATGCTTCGTATTAAGTGTATGTGTTCGGTTAAATTTGCCCCGATAGTTGTAGTCGCGCTGGCTTTTTTGCTGGGAATTGTTCTGTATCCGCAGATGCCCGACCCCATGGCAAGCCATTGGAATGCCTCAGGAGAGGTTGACGGCTACATGTCAAAGTTTTGGGGCGTTTTTTTAATGCCGCTCCTCCTTGTCGGGCTTTTGTTCCTGATGTTTTTGGTTCCCAAGCTTGACCCCCTAAAAAAGAATATTGACAAGTTCAGGAAATACTATGACGGATTAATCCTGCTAATTTCGGGTTTTTTGCTTTATATCTATGTATTGACCCTTGTGTGGAATTTGGGTTACCGGTTTAACATGGGTCTGATGATGGCGCCTGCAATGGGGCTTTTGTTCTATTATATAGGTATTTTGCTTGAAAATGCCAAAAGGAACTGGTTTATAGGGATAAGGACCCCTTGGACAATAAGCAGTGAGAAGGTTTGGAATAAGACGCATAAGCTTGGCAGTAAAATGTTCAAGACCTCAGGTATTATTGCTTTATTTGGGGTTTTAGCCCAAAACTATGCCTATCTGCTTGTGATTGTCCCTGTTTTATTCTCATCGGCTTATCTGGTGGCTTATTCCTACTTTGAGTATAGAAAAGAAGGCAAGAGAAAGATTTTAGGCAGATAACTGATGGAATTTGGCGAAGTTTCTGCTAACCAATAATTTACAAGCCAGAGCGCCAAGGCAAAATTTGGGTCGAGCGATTCCGGTTATGATTTTTCTGCAAGAAAAAAAGCCGAAGCGAGGCGCAGGCACAGGATTTCTCCTATAAATTTATTAAGGTTAATCAAACCCTTGTATTTATGAGGATAGATAAGAAAGGACGATTAAATATTGAAGTAGGTCTTAGCTGGGAAGATTGGGGGATACTAGAAAGAGGAGGTATTATAGGAGGAAGATATGATGCCGAAAATAAAGTATTGATCCATAGGACTCACCCATTTGACCCTAATGATTATGGCTCAAAGTTAGAATCTCTTAAACAGCGAGAATATGCCGAACTTGATAGAGTAACGATGGATATAGAGATATATATCCCTCATGGGGTCTTGAGAGATGCCAGAATTTCGGCATCCCGGTTTAATGAAACGATAGGTAATCTGGTAATTATCCCTAAGTCTGAATTTTGTGAAGGTGCTGATATAAGGGTCTCGTATCCGGGAAGTTTAAGAGTTTTGGATATCCCAATCTCTGCCCCTTGTAACCCCTAAAGACATCCTAAACCTTGCAGATAGCCATATATACTGCATTACTGCATAGTTTTATGGGGCTGTTTAATTTCATGGGGCATAAAAAAAAGGCTAATTACCCTCTCCTTATCTTTTCAATTATTCTGTCCCAATCCGCCGGAATTTTAGGCTCTTTTTTTACAGCCCCCGCAATCCCTACATGGTATGCCTCTCTTGCCAAGCCGGCATTTAATCCTCCGGCCTGGCTTTTTGCCCCTGTTTGGATAACTCTTTTTACTCTGATGGGCATCGCTCTCTATCTGGTGTTAATTAAGGGGGCAAATAAGCCTGAAATAAAAAAGGGAGCATATTTGTTTGGAATTCAGCTTCTGTTAAATGCGCTCTGGTCGATTTTGTTTTTCGGCCTTCAAAGCCCCGGTCTTGCTTTTGCAGAAATCCTTGTTCTTTGGGCGGCAATCGCCGCGACAATTTGGCAGTTTAATAAAATAGATAGAAGGGCGGCCTATTTGCTCATCCCCTATATTCTTTGGGTGAGTTTTGCGGCAATTCTTAATTTCTCAATCTGGCAATTAAACTGAATAAAAGGCTAAAATGATTCTAATCCGCAAAATAGGCGTTACTTTGGCCTATCCGCGGGTTTCTTTAGCTTCTCTGAAGGGGCGGGACCTTTAGTTTGGCTATCTTTTTGGGGAAAAGAGCAGAAAGGGGCATCCTCCTTTTTGAATATTTTTCGTCGGTAAATGTTTGTCAGGCCGTTGAATTTTTTCCGCTCAGCCAAAAACACAAATATAGTGCTTGCAAGAATTGAGATGAGGATTGTTGCCATTACAACAGAGGAGAGCAGGGCAGTTTCCCCTATTCCGTCTTGGGCTGCAACCTGGACAAGGACCGCCGCCGCAAGCCCCTTTGGGATTAGGCTGTCTACAATCGCACGCTCATCGAAGTTAAACTTGTCTCCAAGGGCCATTGTTGAAATAGGGCGCGCCAGATATAGGGCGACTACAATAACGCCTGCTATAAGGTAGGGTAAAATAGAAGTAACCGGCAAAAGGATTCCTATATACACGAAGAAAAATGTTTTTACGAGGAAGGAAATTTCCTCATAGAAAAACATCTCCGGGGCTTTTATTGTGGGGCCTGTCACTTCCCCATCTCCCGCCGCCTCAAGAACCTTTCTTGAATTCCCTAAAACAAGGCCGTAAGCAAGGCAGGCCATTGCCCCGTTGCTCCCTACATACTCAGTAAAGCTGAAAAGCAATAGCATAAAGGCAATTGTAATCATATAGGACTTCGCATAGGGGTTGAGCTTTTTTAGAAGCTTTAGCCAAAGAAATCCCGCCACCGCCCCAATGAACAGGGACACAACAAATACATCAAAAAGCCCGTTAAGGAAGGTGGGGACATTCAGCGAACCGAGAAGATGAATTTTTAGGATTGCAAGGGTTCCGACAATGCAGAGCACATCACTTACCGCAGACTCAACTGTAAGCGAGGAAACGGTGGGCTTAGAGGTATTGATTTTTTTCATTATGGGTATCACTACAGCTGAGGATGTCCCCCCAAGAATTGCCCCGAGAACAAGGCTTTGGATAAGGGTAAATCCGAAAAATAAGGCAATCGCCCCGACAACAATGACGCTTACAATGTAGTTTACTAAGGCAAGGGTTGAGCCCCTATAAACCCCCTTGAATATTTCCTTAATCTTTAGGTGAAGCGCGCCCTCAAAAAGGATAAATATAAGGGCAAAAGTTGTAAAGATTGGGGCGACTGCTGAGAGGGTGGCTGAGCTTACAAGGCCAAGCCCCGGACCTATTAAAGCTCCAAAAAATATAAGCCACACAACATCAGGGATATTTGTCCTGCGAAACACCAGGTCGCCGATGAACCCTAAGACTATTATTATCCCAAGCATTGCAAAAACAAGGTGTATTTCCATTATATATGTTAGTTAGGATTTAAGAATACCCTGAAATCAGAGGGAATATAGGGTATTTTTAGGGCAAGTTAGGTAAAATCAGGACTTCCCTAAGCTTTGAGGACTTGTAAATTTCCGGGTGAAAGCTTTTGTCTAGACGGAGGATTTCTGAATTAAGCCCCCTCTTTTTGAGCTCTTTTGACAGGTCCCTTGTGAAAGAAAACTGGTCATATCCTAGGACAATCATATTCGGCTTCAACTCTGAGAGTATTTCATAGGGGTCGTTTAGATTGCCAAGAATCGCATTATCCACACATTCAAGGGAGAGGATTTTTTCGAGGCGGGCGTTCTCGTTATTCTGCGGCAGGCGCCCCTTGACTCTTTCGACCGTTCTGTCCCGCGCGACTACAACTTCCAAAATATCCCCCTTCTTTTTCGCTTCTTTTAGGAAAAACTCGTGGCCGGGGTGAAAAATGTCAAATGTGCCAAACACTAGGACCTTTGCTTTTTTTGTTTTGCCTAAAGATTCGCCTGCCTCCATAATTTCATCCGTAAGGATAAGCTTTTTGGATATAGGGTTTTTTAGGGATATTTAGTAAAGATTCTATAAAAGTAATGGTGCTAAAATGAAGCGGACAAAAATTATTGCTACGCTTGGCCCGGCAAGCAACTCCGCAACAATACTAAAGAAGATGGTTTCAAGAGGAATGAATGTTGCAAGGCTAAATTTTTCCCACGGAACGCATGAATCCCATGGAGAGCTGATAAATCTGGTAAGGCAGACAACCCCTGAAATTGGGATTCTTTTGGACACAAAAGGCCCTGAGATAAGGACCGGGGATTTTGAAAGCGAGGCTTATATAGAGGAAGGGGCGGCGGTCACTATTTTAAATAAGGATGTCTCGGGAAGCGCAAGCTGTTTTTCGATAAATTATAAAGAGCTTCACAAGGATATAGCCCCCGGGCAGAAGATACTTATTGATGACGGGCGGATTGAGCTCGTGGCGGAATCTGTTGAGGGCGAGGATATAATATGCAGGGCAATTACTTCAGGAAAAATCTCTTCCGGGAGAGGAGTGAATGTTCCCGGATGCGACCTCAAGCTTCCCGGACTGTCAAAAAAAGATATTGAGGATATAAAGCTTGGGGCGAGCATGGGCGTTGACTATATTGCGGCATCTTTTGTCCGCTCGCCAAGAGATATTATCAGCTTAAGGCTTCTTTTGTCCGAGATTGGAGCCCAAAATGTGGGGATTGTGGCAAAAATTGAGACTGCTCAGGCCATTAAGAGTCTTGAGGAAATAATTAAGGTTTCTGACGGGGTTATGGTTGCGCGCGGAGACCTGGCCGTGGAGGTTGACTTCAAAAAAGTCCCCCTTCTGCAAAAAAAGATTGTGGATATGGCAAATGAATACGGGAAATATTGCATTGTAGCAACTGAAATGCTCCATTCTATGGTAGCTTCCCCAAGGCCGACGAGGGCGGAGATAAGTGATGTCGCAAATGCCGTATTCTCCGGAACTGACTGCGTTATGCTATCAGGGGAGACTGCAAGCGGAAAATACCCTGTTGAGTCGGTCCATGTGATGGCCCAGATTGCGGCGGAGTCCGAGTCGGTTGGAAGGGAGGAGAAGCAAAAGCTTTTGGGTGTTCCAACAGCCCCCGATATGATAGCCCGATATGCGTTTGACGCCGCAAAGGAGGCGGGGATAAGAAAAATCGTAATTCCGACAAGGACGGGTTTTTCGGCCAAGCTTGTATCAAGGCACCGCCCCACAGCAAAAATCTATGCTTTGGTGCCTAATGAAGAGGTTTTAAGGAAGATGGCGCCTCTCTACGGGATAGAGGGCGTATTGACGGGGCATTTTGAGTCATTTATTGAAGGGGTCAGGCGAGGGGCGAGGCTTTTGATTGAAACAGGGAAACTAAAAGAGGACGAAGATGTCCTTGTAACCGGAGCATACCGCTCAGAACTCACAAATTCTCTTATAATCGCAAAAGCGGGGCGGCTTTGCATGGGCTGTATTCTAGGCAAAGACTATAATTTGGATTATATTATCCTTTAAAAATTAGGGCTAGCTTATGCCTAAAAAAGTTCTGAACGGCAGATAAATTACTATGACTATTTGGTTCTCCCGCAATTTTGTATTCATGTCAAATATCTCAAAGTTTAGACAATATGCTCTTATAGTAACATTCCATGTCTTTACGGCCGCTTGTGGCGGAAAGTATACATTATGTCCATATAGTAACTTTCCACTTCTTTACGGGCAACTTCCAGTTCATCAACCCTTTTTGAGCCTGCATCTTCTAATGTGGTCCTTAGCAGGCTCCTATAAGTATCCGCTTGTTGTCTGGTTAATATCTCTTTACCCTCTAACTTGCCAAGAACTTCTAAGGCATCTAGTGTATGATCAAAATCGCCCCCTTTTATTGAAAGGACACGATTGTCAATATACTCTTTTACTATATTTTGTTCGTTTTCTAAACCTCTCTTATGGGCGATATTTAAAATATTTAGTGCATACCTATTTGAGCCTTCTGAGAGTTCTGGCACCGCCCTCCTCTTGGACATATGCCTCTCCACCAGCGAGTCATAAGTATGCCGTAGGGTCTTCCCAAAAAATTCCCCATATGCCTCCATCTCCTCTTCAGTAAATTTCCGGTCTTCCGTAAAGTGTTTAGTTTCGTCGAAACAGTCATAATGAGATAGCGTCAGTAAAATTTCATCCGGATAGTAAGTTAATCCTCTGATATTAAGCTGATCACAGTCTATAAAAACTCTCCCTTTAGATAACCCTATACCTGCCCACTTCAAATCCATATACGCAGAGTCATATATTGTTTTTATCAAGCGGTCTTCCAAATGGCCACGGGCGCCCTTAGGAAGATTATTCAAATGTTCCTTTGCTTCATTCACTTTTTTTGGGATAATACCATAGAAAAGAGGCTCGCAGGCGTTGTTAAATGCTCGCCATTCATTAACTGACTCAACAGTGCCACTTACAATGCAACTCAGTAGCCCTGCGTATTTATCTTTAAACATAATATACTATCCTAAAGTATTTAAACCTCTTTACAGGTGAGCCACCTTTCAAAAAACAATCTCTAATTATGGAAGAGAGGCTTCAAAAACTGATTGCAAGGGCAGGAATATGCTCAAGAAGGAGGGCTGAAGAGCTTATAGAGCGGGGGGCTGTAAAAGTGAATGGAAAAATTGCAAAGCTTGGCGACAAGGCCGACCCAAAAACCGACAAAATAACTGTAAACAGAGTTCCCCTGAGGTTTGAAAAAAAGCTCTATCTGGCGCTCTATAAGCCGAGAGGCTATGTTTCAACGATGAAAGAGCAGTTTGGGCGGCCCTGCATCGCCGACCTCCTTGAAAAGTTTGAGATAAAAGAGCGGCTTTTTTCTGTCGGCCGCCTTGATTATGATTCTGAAGGCCTAATAATTGTCACAAATGACGGCGAGCTTGCAAACAGGATAATGCATCCGCGTTTTGAGGTGGAGAAAACCTATAAAGCGGTCCTTGGAAAGCCGATGGATGAAATTGCCCTGCAAAAGCTCAAAGATGGGGTTTTTATTGACGGGAGAAAAGTTGAGCCATCGCTTGCCCGAATCCTTGAAAACCCAAAAACCGTTGAGATAACGATTCACGAAGGAAGAAACAGGATTGTGAGAAAAGTGATGGAAAAGCTTGGCTATAAGGTAATCCGGCTTAAAAGGACGAGGATAGGGAGCCTGAAGCTTGGAAAAATGAGGGAAGGGGAATTAAAAGAGATAACAAAGGAGGAAATTGAGCAGTGCTTTAAGAAAGGGATTTTAAAGGTGCCTTAGGCTATTTTCTTGAAGGCTAAAACCCGCCTAATTTAACTTCAGGCTATTGCTTCAGGGCTTGTAGTCTGGCCTATCCGGTATATTGCTTCTAGTGAACTCAGATGCTCTTCAAACTCCTTGTAATTAAAATCCTTCCCAAGCATTGCGCTATGAATACAGAGCTCATAAGTTTCTCTAATCTGCTCTAAATTTTTCTTAGAGTTGTCCCTATCTTGTTCTGACAACCCATCCACTTCAGTTAGTCCCGGCACATCATTTAAATTGAGACGGAGGCAGGTCTCCGCAACGCTATCAAAAATAGGGCATATTTTAGAGGCAGGTATATTTAAGTAACGAGATAATTCACAAAGGTCGGCTAAATACTCTAAATCCCCGGCCCTTAGCAGAGCGCACCCTATCCCGTTTCTGAGTGAAAAAAGTGTGTTTGTGTATAGCTCTCTAATATTTAGTTCCATCTCCTCATATATTATACTCCCATCTTTACAATTCCTATTGGCATTTGTATATGCTTACTGAGGGTCTACTTCACCAAAAATCTCTTGGCAGTTCCTGAGCCCATCGCTAACGATAATTTTACAATATTCCCTAAGATCATTATCGGGTTTTATTCCTTCCATAACTAACTATCCGAAGGTATATATATTTTAAATGAGGTGCCCTTATAGCAATATTCAGACAGATCGCCCTGAAAGAACAGCCAGAGCGCCAAAATAAAAACAAGGCGGATTAAATTTTAGAGATATATTAATATATAAGCTATACTGTTATGCGCCTTGTAATGCCGTTTTCAGAAATTTCAAATAAGGATGTCCCGATTGTTGGAGGAAAAAATGCTTCTCTTGGGGAAATGTATAATAAGCTTTCCAAAAAAGGCGTAAGGATTCCAAACGGATTTGCCACAACATCAGACGCTTACGACTTATTTATAAAGGAGAATAACCTTGGAGGGGTGATTAAGGATATATTAAAGGGATTGGACACCCAAAATATAAGAAACCTTCAGGAGAGGGGGAAAAAGGTCAGGACGGCGATATTAAAGGCAAAGATACCAAAAGCCCTTGAAGAAGAAACACTTAAAGCATACAGGAAACTTAAGGGTAGCCAGAAGAATTTTAGCGTTGCGGTCAGGTCATCGGCAACAGCAGAGGATTTGCCTGATGCAAGCTTTGCGGGACAGCAGGAAACTTTCCTTAATGTAACCACAGAAAAGGAGCTTTTGGCATGCATGGTCAAGGGTTATGCCTCCTTATTCACCGACAGAGCAATATCTTACCGGACAGATAAGGGCTTTGACCAGTTTTCAGTAAAGCTTTCGCTCGGCGTCCAGAAGATGGTGAGAAGCGATTTAGCATCTTCAGGTGTTATGTTTACAATTGACCCTAATACAGGCTTTGAAAATGTAGTCTCGGTTGACGGAGTATGGGGACTTGGAGAATATATTGTTCAGGGAACAGTAAAGCCCGACTCTTTTTTTGTCTTCAAGCCTACAGGAAAGGTCATATCCAAAACAGTATCAAAAAAGGAGGTTAAGCTTGTTTACGGAAAAGAAGGGACTACTGAAGCCCCTGTAAAAAAAGCAGATCAGGAGAAGGTGGTAATTAGCGACAAGGAAGCTGAGGAGCTTGCAGATTACGCAATGAAAATAGAGGCCCACTACAAAAGGCCTATGGATATTGAGTGGGCAAAGGACGGGGTTGACGGCAAATTGTATATAGTTCAGGCCCGCCCTGAAACCGTGCACTCAAGGTCAAAAGAGATTGAAGAGTACACCCTTAAGGAAACCGGAAAAAAGCTTGTTGAAGGGATTTCAGTCGGGAAGAAAATCGGGACCGGAAAAGTAAATATAATTAAAGATGCAGGCGAAATAGCCAAGTTTAAGGCAGGCGAGATTCTTGTTACAACAGTTACAAACCCGGACTGGGAGCCTATAATGAAAATCGCGGCAGGGATAATTACAGAAAAGGGCGGCTCAACAAGCCATGCGGCCATTGTTTCAAGGGAGCTTGGAGTTCCGTGCATCGTGGGGGCTGAAGGGGCAATGAAAGCGCTCAAAAAAGGCCAGCAGGTGACAATAGACCCTACTAGCAGCAAGGGGATTGTATGGGAAGGGGCGCTTAAATATGATGTAAAAAGGATAGCCCTTGACAAGATCCCAAAAACAAAGACGAAAGTGATGTTTATACTTGCAACCCCTGATCAAGCCTTCAGCCTTGCGTCATTCCAGCCGGATGGAGTAGGGCTTGCAAGAGAGGAGGTGATAATTGCCTCAGCAATAAGGATGCACCCGCTTTATGCAATAAAGACAGGACGCTCTCAGGAATATATTGATAAGCTTGCGGAAGGCATAGCAAAGCTTGCCGCTTCAGTTTACCCAAACCAGATTATTGTGAGGTTTTCGGATTTTAAGACAAATGAATACCGAAACCTTCTTGGAGGAAAGGAGTTTGAGCCTGAAGAGGAGAACCCGATGATTGGCTGGAGGGGGGCATCAAGGTACATTGACCCGAAGTTTAAGCCCGCCTTTATGCTTGAGCTTGAGGCCATAAAGAAAGTTAGGCGCCAGATGGGGCTTAAGAATGTGGATATTATGATTCCTTTCTGCAGGTCACTTGATGAGGGAAAAAGCGTGCTCAAAATTATAAGTGAAGCCGGGCTTAGAAAGGAGCTTAAAGTATATGTAATGGCGGAAATTCCTGCAAATATAATCCTTGCCGAGGAGTTTGCAAAGCTTTTTGACGGGTTTTCCATAGGCTCAAATGACCTAACCCAGCTTACTCTTGGAGTAGATAGGGATAGCGGAATGCTCAAATTTGATGAAAGGGATGATGCGGTAAGAAGCCTCATAGTCCAGCTCCTAAAAACCGCAAAAAAAATGAAGCGGCCTGTAGGGATTTGCGGCCAGGCGCCTTCAAAATACCCGGAGTATGTGGATTTCCTGATAAAAAACGGGATTTCCTCAATTTCAGTCAATCCGGATGTATTCCTTGAGACAAAAATAAATGTGGCAAAAATTGAGGCTAAAGGGAGGAGAAAGTAGATGGGGTTTTGATAAAATATTGATAAATTAGGGGAAATTTCCAAAAAAATGTTGCAATTGTCGAAAAACACTTCGTCAAATTATAAAGGTATATAAGAGGCAAGTTATGGATAAGAGCGCAGGCAATTGCATCTATTTTGTGGATCATGATGACACTTTGGCTCGAGGAATATTTGAGGCCGTATCTACGGTATTGGATTTACCGGAGATAAAAGAATCGCCGGTTAGAGATCAAGCTTTGGAGAATCCGGAAAGTTTTATTAAGAGATATATCTCCAACCTGAACGGGGTAAGTTCCGACCAAATAGCAGAAATTGGAAGTAAATTGATACCTAATGACGAGGTAATTAAATATGTGCGAGAAGCTTCTCTTATTGATGGGAACTCATTATATATTCTGACAGAAAATCCGCTAACTGAATATATTTTTAGAGATACTGGGGGTTTAGGCTTAAACCTCAATGGGATTTATGCAACATTTCCTTTAGAAATGTATAAAGGCCGGCTTGTAGTGCCAAAGGGAGCAAAATACACTCCAAAAACAGACATAGCGCGCCAAATTTTGCATGGGACTGACAGCTCTTCAACTTATGGCAAGGCCTGTATTATAACAGACGGTGGGGGTCTGGATAAGCAACTTGAGCCGCACTTAATAGAGAACGGCTTTCCAAAGATTCATAAGCGTTCAGAAATAGGTCATGTCAAGATAATCTATTTATCCAGATAGGAACTGAGCTTAACCTTCAACCACATCAATATGGACTCCAAACTTCTTTTCCAGCTTCTCAATATTCCTTCCCCCCTTTCCAATAACTTTTGCCGCCGAGCGCTTGCCCACAGTAACCTTTACCGAGCTGTTTGAGGTGGCCTCAACGGTCGGATCCGGGGCATACTTCTGGACAGATTTTTCAATTTGCTTGAGCGCAATTCCCATCAGCCCCTCCGCAGATAGTCCCGATATGACTCTTCCGCCTATACCCGGCTTTATCGGTATAACAACAGTCTGGTCGCCGTATGTGTAAATTTCGTACTTTGGCTCCCCGGTCTCAAAGGAGCAGACTTCAATAACCGGCCTTGCAAGATCGGTTTCGGTCATCCCCGCAGGAACTTTTACTGAGTAGGAGAGTGAATAAACCTCCTGAATTTCACCCTTATCAACAAAAATAATCGTATCCACAATGCTTGGAAGTATTCCCAAGTCAACCCTTCCTAAGAAGCGCTCAATTGATTCAATCGGCCTTGAGGCGTGGACAACCCCCACCATACCAACGCCCGCAAGCCTCAGGTCAGAGAAAATATTAAAGTCGCGCGTGCTTCTAAGCTCGTCATAAATTGTGTAGTCAGGCCGGACCAAAAGCAGCACTTCAGCTGTCCTGCCAAAGTCTTTTGCAAGCGCTCCGTACTGGGTAATTCCTTCGCTCACCTGCAAATCCCTTGGCTGCTCCATTGTCTTTACGACTTTTCCAAGAGAATGGTAGAATTCCGCAAGGCTGGCCGCAAGAGTTGATTTTCCGCTTCCTGGCGGCCCCGCTATAATAATTCCTTCAGGCTGTTCTCCAATTCTTTTTTTGAGTTTTTCGGAGAGCTTGTAATCATCAATCTTCAGTTTTACAATGGGGCGGACAATCGTTATTTCTTCGCCATCCGAAAACGGGGGGCGCGTAATTGCAACCCGCATATCCCTTACCTGCAAAACCATCGCCCCATGCTCATCCATTTCAATAAAGCAGTGTTTCTGCCCCCGAATAGACCTCAAAATTGTATTTGCAAGGAAGTTGAATTCCTTTTTTGTCATTTTTTTCTTGCCGATTTTCTCAACCTTCCATTTTTTCGGGCTGCCCCTCTTAGCAAAAGGCACGCAATCGACCTTGAAATGAAGCGACATTGTGGTTTTTGTGAGGTGCGGGATAAAATCAAGCTCTTCGGGTTCCTTGTCATCTTTAATATACCTGACTTTGACTCCGTAGACCTCAGCCACAGCCGCCTGGACAAAGTCCTTTGTATAGAGGGTTGCTTTTTTTTCCTGCGCAATTTCCCTGATAAGGGCGTCAATCCTTCCCTGTTTTGCAAGGCGGATTTCCTCCAGGGTCGGCTTTCTGCCGCCGATTTCGAGCTTTACCTTCCTTTTTCGGAGCTCCTTAATCTCATCAAGGCCCAAAAATCCGATTTCTTTTCCCCGGCTTGCCTGAGCCTGAAGCTCATCGACCACAAATTCAGGCACAAAAATCCTTACTCTCTTGAGTTCACCCTTGTCAATTAAAGCGGTAAGCTTTTTTGAAATCAGAATTGAAGTATCGGGGACAATCAATTCTTCGCTGAGAAATCCCATAATTTTAGAATGGAATAATTAATTCCCTGTTTTTTCTAAATGGCCTGTTTTTTCTAAAGGCAATCTTTTGGCTTTCGGAATCTGATTTTTTAAGCTCCCGCTCACATATAGTCCGCAGCCGAGAACATCCTGCTCGTGCTTTACAATCACATACCCGTTTTCGGCATCCATTTCACGCTCAATATCAAAACCCCGCAAATACTGGCTTTTTTCCTCTTCTGTCAGTTCCACGATATTCTTGGTCGCGAATTTTCCGAAAATCTGGAGCATATTGGTCGTCGGCTTGATTTTGTCCTCCTTCTTGAAAAACCGCCCAAAAACAATCCCTGTTCCGCGGATTCTCAGGCCGCTTACATCCTTGTCCGCAATATCGGGCGACATTATATAAACCTTCTCTCCGCTCTCCCTAAAGGTGTAATTCCGAAATACCTCTTTATGTATTCCAAATCGTTCTGCCATATATTTCACATAGTCCGCTTTCATGGTTTTTTTAATTTTGCCACAAAAAAGCCCTCTGTGTCATTATCCTGAGGCCAGATTCTTGCGCATTTTTTGACCTCCTCGTCATACTTTTCCTTTTCCCACTCGGTAACGCACTCGGAGGTCTTTAGCCCTTTAATATCAACCTTCTCGACCGAAAGACCGATTTTGTTTATCCCATAATCCACAACGGCCTCATTTTCCTCAGGGGCGAGCGTACAGGTAGAGTAAATTATCGTTCCGCCGGGCTTAAGCGCTCTTGCGCCTACCTTCAGAAGCGCCTTTTGCCTTGAGCCCATAAATCGGCAGACTTTGGGGTGCCATCTTGAAAGCGCCTTCCAGTTCTTCCTTATTGTCCCTTCGCAAGAGCAGGGCGCGTCTATCAAAATCCTGTCAAATCTATCCTCTATATTTAGCCGGGTTGCATCCATCTCTGTGACCACAACATTTAAGGAGCCTGTAAGCTCAAGGTTGAACATAAGGGCTTTAATTCTCTGATAAGATGTGTCATTTGCGACAATGCAGCCGCGGTTTTTCATCAGTTGGGCGAGGTGAGTGGTTTTGCTTCCGGGCGCGGCGCACATATCCATCACAAAATCGGTCTCCTTTGGGTTTAGGGCCAGAGAGGGCAGAATACTTGCCGCCTCCTGGATATAGATTTTGCCATAAAAATAATCTTCTGTCTTTCCTGGCTCAATCCCTTCAACATTATAAGCATAGTCGCACCAGGGGATTTTTTCAAGAATCCAGCCCCTTTCTTTGAGGGATTTGGCATATTCCAAAGGGTTTTCGACTTTCAGGGTGTTGATTCTAATCGTCTTTTTGAGAGGCAACTCACAGAACCTCAAAAATTCTCTGTTCTTCGCGCCCAGAATAGGGACATATCTCTCCCTAAAGGAGTTTGGAATCATCATTGCCATAGATTAATTTAGGTTAAATCTTGAAATTACCTTATAAATCGGCCCGTTTGGGGTAAGACTGCTCTCAATAAGCTCAATTGAGCCTGCGCTAAAGCTTGAGCTGAATTTTGCCTTTCTGAGCTTCTCCAAAAAGCCCGGCTTGTCTTTGAGAAACTTTACCCTTGCAATTGTCAGGTGGGGCTCAAAATTTTTTTCTTTTGGAAAACCAATTTTAGAAAGCTCTTGGTCAATTTCCTCCTGAAGCCGGAGGGATTCTTGTTTGCCTTCTTCAACACCCACCCAAACCACTCTGACATAAGACTCATTTGGAAAGGCCCCCGTACCTTTTAGGGAGATTTTGAATTTTTCTGCCTCAATTTTTGAAAGCTCGGCTTTGATTTCCTCAAGCTTTTTCTCGTCCACCTCTCCCAAAAACTTCAGGGTAATGTGGCAGTTTTCCTTTTGAACCTTTTTTAGCCCCGGCTCGCCGGAACTTAAGGAGCCCGCCAGCAAGGCAAGCTCTTCTTTTATTTTGTCGGGCGGGCTTATTGCAATAAAGAGCCTCATAACTCAGTTAATGGATTCTTTTTCGGTAGCTAAGCCTTACTTCAAAACCCTTTTTATTGCATAATCGGATACCAGGATTGTAAGCGCAAGAAAGGTTGCAACTATTGCAATCCCAATTGCATTAATCCCTACAAGTATCCCTATTGCGGCAGTTGTCCAGAGGGATGCCGCAGTAGTTATTCCAAGTATTCTGTCCTTTGCAGCGATTATAGTCCCTGCTCCTATAAATCCTATTCCTGTAACTATGCTTGCGGCGACTCTTGCCGGGTCTCCTCCGACAAAAAGAATGGAAGAGATTGTAAAAAGGCACGCGCCAAAGCACACAAACATATGTGTCCTTACTCCTGCGGGCTTGTGGTTTCGCTCACGCTCAAGGCCGATAACTGCTCCAAGCACAATTGACAAGACCATCTGTATAATTATCATGATTTCAACTGCCATAATTATTCTCCTTTTTAATATAGTTAGATTAAATTATGAAGGTTGCCATAAACGGCTTTGGCCGAATAGGAAGATGTTTTCTTCGGGCCACTCTAAATGACAGGCCTTTTAGGAGAAAATTCAAAATTGTTGCAATTAATGACCTTACTGATGCAGGGACTCTTGCCCATTTGCTAAAAAGGGATTCGGTCCATGGCACTATAAGAAACAGCATTTCCGCTCAGGGCGACGAAATTAAAATTGACAAGGACAAAATTAAGGTGTTTGCTGAACGCGACCCGCAAAAACTCCCTTGGAAAAAACTTGGCGTGGATATTGCGCTGGAATCCACCGGGCTTTTTCGGGATTGGGATGGCGCTGCCCTACACCTGAAAGCTGGGGCAAAAAGAGTAATTATATCAGCGCCGCCGTCCGGAACAAAGCGGGTGAAGCAGATTGTCCCCGGAGTAAACGATAATTTTTTTGACAAAAAATCGGCAGATGACAGGATAATTTCAATGGCCAGCTGTACAACAAACTGCCTTGCCCCAATGGCGAAAGTTCTAAATGACCGCTTTGGCATAGAAAACGGGCTTATGTCTACTGTGCACGCATACACTAACGACCAAAAAATACTTGACCTTCCGCACAAAGACTTAAGAAGGGCAAGGGCCTGCGCCGAGTCAATAATTCCTACAACAACAGGCGCGGCAAAGTCAATCGGAGAAGTCATCCCGGAGCTTAAAGGAAAGCTTGACGGGATTTCCCTAAGAGTTCCTGTCCCTGACGGAAGCATGGTGGACCTGACAGTAAGCCTCAAAACTGCCGCTTCCAAAGAAGAGATAAATAAATCCTTCCTTTTGGCATCAAAGAAGATGAAGGGAATCCTTGAATATGCGGACTGGCCGGTTGTCAGCAGGGATATTATAGGAAATCCCGCCTCCTGCATATTTGACCCTGAATTTACAAAAGTTATAGGAAATACGGCCAAGGTTTTCGGGTGGTATGACAATGAATGGGGATACTCCAACAGGATAAAAGACCTGATGAAACATATTGCATGAAAAGGCAAAAGATGGCGGGGGCAAAAAATAAGGGTTTTGTAAAGCCAAGTCCTATAGAGAGGAATCGCAATTCCCGCAAAAGGCTGATTATATTTTCAAGGGCGCTTTTTCTTATAGCTGTTTTTCTTGCCCTAACCCGCATTCATTTTGAATTTTTGCCGCTTCAGGAAATGCTTTTTTTGCAAATGGTTTTCCTTCTCAATTTTACAGGGATTGAATTTGAGACTTTCGGATATTCCATAATTGACCCCAATTTTTTGGCTCCGCCTTTTTTAGTGACATTTGACTGCACAGGGTGGATGCAGATATATATTTACCTATCCCTTCTCCTCATACCTGTCGGAATTTCGGCAAGAGACCGCCTTTTAGGAGCGGCATTCGTAATTCCCCTCTACATATACAATACTCTTAGAGCAGTACTTTCCGTTTATGTAGGGTTTACAAATTACGCATGGTTTAAGCCGGTCCACTATTTTCTTTGGGAGGGCTTATTTCTCATCCTGATTTTTGTTTTTTGGAGGTATTGGTACTGGCGAGCTTCAGGCAAAGCTTTATCAAAGGGAGTATTGAAGGGAGAGCGAAGGCCCGATAAGAAGCCGATTGCCCGGTTGCAGGAAGGGTCTTTAGCAAAATCCCCTAAAATATCCAAAACCAAACAGACCGGCAAGAGAAAGAAAATTGAGAGAAAAAAGCCGGGAAAATAAATCCTGCCATATAAGTATTGGAGAATTATATTATGCCTGAAAATCAGGAGCATTCAAAAATCAGCGTTTTGGCGGACATTAAGAGGGCAATAGGGGATATTCATGTGGCATACCTCAGCATGGAAATCGGGATTGACCCTAAAATTCCCACTTATTCCGGAGGGCTTGGGGTTTTGGCAGGGGATTTTTTGAGAAGCGCCGCAGATCTTGATATGCCGATTATCGGCATAACCCTCCTTTATAAAAAAGGGTATTTTAGGCAGAAACTTATTGAGGGCATTCAGCTTGAAGAAGAAATTTTATGGGACCCCTCAGAATTTATGGCAAGAATACCTAAAAAAATATCCTTAACCATTCACGGCAGGGAGGTGAATGTAGAGGCATGGTTGTATATGCTAAAAGGAGCCTGCGGATCAATCCCAATAATTTTCCTCAACACAGACCTGCCCGAAAATACAGAATACGACCGCACCCTAACCGATAAGCTTTATGCAAATGACACTTATTATAGGCTTTGCCAGGAAATGGTTCTTGGAGTTGGGGGAATTAAGATGGTGGGCGCTTTAGGGCTATGCCCCGAAAAATATCACATGAATGAAGGCCATTCCTCAGTTCTTGTCCTTGAGCTTTTGCGGGGGCTTGGAGGAATAGATAAAATAGCGGAGGTAAGAAAAAGGTGCGTCTTTACAACCCATACTCCTGTGCCTGCAGGCCATGACAAGTTTCCAAGAGCAATGGCTAAAGAAGCGCTTGGAGACCTTATACCTAAAGAAATTGAGGAAGAATTGTTTATTCACGGGGAGCTTAATATGACTTATCTTGGCCTCAAGTTTTCAGAATATATCAATGGGGTTGCAAAAAAGCATGGTGAAGTGAGCCGGGATATGTTTCCGGGCTATGAGATAGATTCCATAACAAACGGTATCCACTCAAGATTTTGGGCCTCTGAGCCATTCAGGAATATATTTGACCGATGCATTCGCGGATGGGAGCAGGACCCGTTTTCGCTGAGATATGCCCTTGGAATACCCGGAAAGGAGATATGGAAGGCTCATCAGGAAGCAAAACAGGCTCTTATGGATTATGTGAACCAAAGCGCAAATCCCGCATTTGAGAGAAGCATATTTACAATAGGGTTTGCAAGAAGAGCCACACCCTACAAGAGGGCAGAGCTTTTGCTTTCGGACATGGACAGGCTTAGAAAAATTGCCTCAAAATACCCTATTCAGATAATATATGGAGGCAAGGCCCATCCTAGAGACACGCCCGGAAAAGCAATAATCAAAAGCATTATTGATAAAATAGGTGTGGTTGGGGATTCTATAAAAGCAACCTACCTTGAGGATTACAATATTTCAAGCGCAAAACTCCTTATTTCCGGGGTTGATTTGTGGCTCAATACTCCAAAACGGCCACTTGAAGCTAGCGGGACTTCCGGAATGAAAGCCGCTCTAAACGGAGTGCCTCAGCTCTCAGTCCTTGACGGATGGTGGCTGGAAGGACATGTGGAAAATGTGACCGGATGGAGCCTTGGAGAACACCCGGATATTTCAAAAGAGTCCGATACCAAGTCAGAAACTGATGACCTGTACTCGAAGCTTGAATATGTTATTCTTCCGATGTACTATAATAATCTTGCCCAGTGGACAAGCATCATGCGCCACTGCATAGCCATAAATGCGTCCTTTTTTAACAGCCACAGGATGCTTCAGCAGTATGTTATGAATGCTTATTTTAAGTAGCTAAAATATGCATTTTGGGCAAGAAGGCGGGAAAAATTGGCTAATTAGCTATAAATAATAAATAGTTTTTATTTTCAATTATGGTTGTGATGGGGTCTGAAGGGAACAGCCTCTCCACCGGAGGGGACTCGGCTTATCGGAGACTCCCCCATACAATTCAGGATAATTTTCCCGACCTATATCCAAACTTGAGACTGCTTAATTACTTAAACGGGCTTCTTGGGCTTATTGAAAATCCTGAATATGCCAACTATGTTATTTCCTCAAGCCCTGTTTTGGGGGCGGAGAAGCCATTGCAGTATAGGGGCCCAAAAGTTCCAAAAGTGGTTTCTAAAAAGCTTCCAAAAGGGGTGAAGGGCGCTACACCTATTAAATGCGACAGAAAAAAATGCGTGCCTGCTGGAGATGAGGTTTATGTTGACCCCTCACAGGGGGATGTCTCTCATGCAATGGACCATGAAATAACCCATTATGACGACCTTATAAAAAATCCTTATATTATTCAGGGAATTGCCGAAAGATATAAGGACCTAATTGAACCTTACGCGCAAAAGTACGGGCCCGAAATGGCCCACAATTTGGTAATTGCCCTTTACGAGGGCCTTACTGACCTTAGGACAATACAAAATAAGTGCAGAAACAGCGGCGACTGCGCAACAGCATCAAAATGGTATGAGGAAAGCGGATATAAGCCTATTATGGACCTTATCCGGGATATAAGGGGGCATGGATCTTTGGATGGCCTGATAGATATGTATAATGAAATAGGGAGGATGAAGGCTGAAGGCAGAGTTCCGGGCTATCAGCAGGCCGGTGTTTATCCGGAATTTTCTCAAGGACCTGTCCCGTCAGCTGTAGCTTAATCCTATCTTTTTGGGCCTTCGGGGCGAATAACCTTCCGCCAAACATCTTTCTTAATCAGACCTGTATATTTCTTAATCAGACCTGTATAACGCCAATTTATTTTTAACAATTCAGATTATGGAAGGAATGAAAAAGACGCCGATGGAGGAGATAATCCACGGGGGAGCCCTTGAGTGCTATGAGTTCTATGAGGACCACCTCGATGACCCCAAGGATGAGAATTTCGGCTGGGAGGGCGAATATGCCGAGCTTATTGAGCTTACTCGCCGGATTGTCGAGTACATCAAAGAAAATGGACTTGAGGAAACAGAATATCCTGAAGAATATGATGAGAGCCTGCTTGAAGACAAGCATTATGTAAATCTATCAATACTCGGAAACAAAATTGAATTGATTATCCTTTCAGGCAAGACTGAAGAGGAGCTTGAGGCCTATTTTGAGGGTGATGAGGACTATTACACCACCAAAGATGTAGAGGCGGCCATTAAGTTTTTGGAGGGGAAGCTCAAATAGCTTGCCTCCTTTGAATTGCGATATGGGCTGTTCCGGATGCGGCAGGTGCGCAAGACCAAATAACTCTTGTGGCGCAGGTTATGATTCGAGAACCGCTGCAGCGGCTCCTAATTATACTAATTGCTTAACCGGGGATTTCAATCAAATAGTGTATAATCCTGCTCAAAATACAACTATCGGCGCAAATTTACCTTATGGTGTAATAGGCTTTGAAAAACCTGCCAATTATGGGATAGGGTGGTTTTTTGAGAGAAATTCCTTAGGAGGCTACGGCTCAACAGACTCGCAAGCATACGCATAATCGCTGAACCCTTCTTTTTCAGGTCAAATTTTTATCTGACTCAAATTATGCCTAAATTCATTTCAGTCAGGGGGGCGCGCGAGCACAACCTGAAAAACATAAGTGTGGACCTTCCCCGCGACAAATTGATTGTAATTACGGGCTTATCAGGGTCGGGAAAATCAACCCTTGCCTTTGACACGATTTACGCCGAGGGGCAGAGAAGGTATGTTGAGTCGCTCTCCGCCTATGCTCGGCAGTTTTTGGGGCTGATGAACAAGCCGGACGTTGACTCAATTGACGGGCTTTCTCCCGCCATTTCAATCGAGCAGAAAACCACCTCCAAAAATCCAAGGAGTACTGTCGGGACGGTAACCGAGATTTACGATTACTTGCGGCTGCTGTTTGCCCGAATCGGCACCCCTTACTGCCCGATTCACAATATCAAGATTGAATCCCAGACGCCGCAGAAAATCTCTGAGAGGATTTCGGAGAAATACAAGACCACAATCACGATTTTGTCGCCGGTGGTGGTGCAAAAGAAGGGCACATACGAGCAGCTGATTTTGGAGCTTAATCGTGAAGGATATGCAAGGGTTCGGGTAAACAAGAAGATTTATAGGACGGATGAGAAGATAAAATTGGAGAGGTACAGGAAGCACGATATTGAGATTGTGATTGACAGAGTCGACCCTGCGGACACCTCACGGCTTTCGGAGTCAGTCGAGAACGCGCTAAAGCACTCGGAAGGGCTTTTGATTGTTCTGGCTGAGAGCGGCGAGGAGGAGATTTACTCCTCAAAAAACGCCTGCCCGGTTTGCGGACTAGTGTTCGAGGAGCTTCAGCCGAGGATGTTTTCGTTCAACTCGCCATTTGGGGCCTGCGAGGAGTGCCACGGGCTTGGAATAAAGATGGAGTTTGACCCCGATTTGATAATACCCGACAAGTCCAAATCAATTGCTGACGGGGCGATTTTGCTTTACAGAAACATCGTTGACGGGTGGCGCGCCCAGCACCTTGGAGCTGTTGCAAAGCATCTGGGCTTTGACATTTTCACACCCATAGAGAAGCTAACTGATAAGCAGTTCAATGCCCTGATGTACGGGATAAATGAGAAGATAAGGTTTAGCATGAAGATGAACAGCGGGGATTCCTACTGGTCGCACACAGGGAGCTGGGAAGGGCTAATCCCGCAATCCGAGAGGCTTTACCGCCAGACAGAGTCAGACTACAGAAAGCGCGAGCTTGAGAAGTTTATGAGGGTGTCTGACTGCCCTGTCTGCAAAGGGCGGCGACTAAAGGAGAAGGTGCTTTCGGTGAAGATTTGCAGGAAATCCATAATTGACGTGACCGATTTGCCGATTGCGAATTGTATCTCCTTTTTTGAGGGGCTCAAACTCACCAAAAAGCAGGAGTTTATAGGAAAAGTGGTGCTAAAAGAGATTCGCGAAAGGCTGCAGTTTTTGAATGATGTCGGGCTTGGGTATCTGACGCTTTCGAGGAGCGCCGGGACGCTTTCCGGAGGGGAGGCGCAAAGGATTCGCCTTGCGACCCAAATCGGGTCGAATTTAATGGGCGTGATTTATATTTTGGACGAGCCTTCAATCGGGCTTCACCAGAGGGACAACCGAAAACTGATTGAGACTCTCTGCCGCCTTCGTGACATCGGCAACACTGTAATCGTTGTCGAGCACGACGAGGAGACTATGAAGACCGCCGACTATCTCGTTGATATGGGACCCGGGGCAGGACGACACGGCGGCGAGATTGTGGCTGAGGGCACGCCACAGGAGGTTGAGAAAAACCCCAAGTCGCTAACAGGGCAGTACCTTTCAGGGGCGCGAAAGATTGAAGTGCCAAAAAAGAGAAGAGAGCCAAAGGGGTTTATCCGCCTTTCGGGGTGCAGGGAGCACAATCTGAAGAATATCAATGCCGAGATTCCGCTTGGGGTTCTGGCGCTTGTCACAGGGGTTTCGGGTTCGGGAAAGTCCACGCTGATAAACGAGACGCTTTACAAGGCGATGATGAGAAAACTCCACAACTCAAGGGAGCGGCCGGGGGAGTACGAGAATATCGGGCTGGACACAGAAATTGACAAGGTGATTGTTATCGACCAGTCGCCGATTGGGAGGACTCCAAGGTCAAACCCGGCGACCTATACAAAAGTGTTTGACGAGATAAGGGCGATTTTCGCCGAAACCGTCGAGGCAAAGCTTATGGGCTACAAGCCGGGCAGATTCTCGTTCAATGTGAAAGGGGGCAGGTGCGAGGCGTGCCAGGGCGACGGCCAGATAAAAATCGAGATGAACTTTTTGCCTGATGTCTATGTGGACTGCGAGGAGTGCAAGGGCACAAGATACAACCGGGAGACGCTTGGGGTAAAATACAAGGGCAAGAATATCGCCGAGGTGCTTGATATGACTGTCGAGGAGGCGTATGAGATTTTCCAAAATGTGCCGACCATCAAAAACAAGCTTGAGCTCCTCAAAAAAGTCGGCCTTGAGTACATCAAACTCGGGCAAAGCTCGACCACACTCTCGGGGGGAGAGTCCCAGAGGATAAAACTGACGCGCGAGCTCTCCAAGAAGGCGACCGGGCGGACTTTGTATATTTTGGACGAGCCGACAACAGGCCTGCACTTCCACGACACAAAAAAGCTCATCGAGGTCCTGCAGGAGCTTGTGGGTAAGGGAAATTCGGTTGTGGTCATCGAGCACAATCTTGACGTGATAAAGTCGGCGGATTGGATAATTGATTTGGGCCCTGAAGGCGGGGACAAGGGAGGGGAAATCATCGCTTCCGGGACTCCTGAGGAGGTGGCAAAAGTCAAAGGGAGCTATACAGGGCGGTATTTGGGGGAGGTTTTGTAGAAGACCTTATTTATCTAATTGGCTCTTAAATTATGCAAGGATACTCAGAATTCATCAAAAAACTCCAAGAGATTAAGGCAATGGGTTATATCAAGACCCACCGAGCAGGAAATACGGGAATTGGTAAAACCCTCGAAGACCTGCTTGGGATTGAGGAAAACAACATTCCAGGGCCAAATGGACACTTGGTAGAGCTTAAATCCGGCAGAAAAGAAAGCGTGAGTATGGTGAGTCTATTTACAAAATCGCCTTTGCCAAAAAGTGCAAATTCCGAACTATTGCAAAAATTTGGCTACCCTACTCAAAAAAGCGAAAAAGAACTGCACTGCACACTTAAATCCAACAAGGTAAACTGCCTTAAAGGTTCGCCCACATTCAAAATCGGTTTTAAAGAGGATTCCCTAGAATTGCAGGACAAAAAAGGAAAGATGCTCTGCTATTGGGATAAAGAAACCCTACGCGAACGATTCGAATCCAAGTATCCAGGCTCACTCTTGTATGTCAAAGCAAATTCCAAAGGCAAGGGTGCAAAAGAGGAATTCTGGTTTAATGAAGCGTGGCTTCTTTGGGAGTTCAGTTTTGAGAACTTCATAGATTTGCTTAAAGATGGCACAATTTGCATAGATTTAAGGATTGGAAGCTATTCAAATGGAAAGTCACACGACCATGGGACAGGATTTAGAATACTACCTTCTCGATTAGATATGTGCTTTAGCAACAGAGTAAGCGTTATCTAATTGGCTTTTCAAGTATAACAATATACTCATTGTTCATAGTCATAACCGTCTGACCTTTAATATTTGAGGGGCTGTTTTTCCTGGGCATGCGTTTAGAAGGTATCTCTCGGACAATTGTTTTAAGGTGCTTGTAACCATATCGATTTACAAAAAGCTCCGCAAGAATATAATCCGTTTCTATCCAAACGCCCTTTACGGTTCTGTTTCCCAGAACGAGGCATACCACTCCACCAGGCGCAACGACCCTATCCAGTTCATCTATGCAATTATTGAAGTCTACGAAGAAAGACAATACATCTCTCGCCCGACAAACATCCTCTTGAGCTATTAAGGACACGGTTTTTTTGAGGTAATCTGACGGCAAATCTACTGACAAATTCTTTGTGGGAATCCCACCCAACCCATTCTTGTCCACACATAGGACAATTTCTTCGTCATAACCCAACCACTGAGAACTCAACCTACTAAACTGACCATAAGCAACAGTAGTCCTACTGTCTCCATATGGGGGTGAGGTGACCACTAAATCCACTTCAGAATCCGGAATTAATGTTCTGAAACGAGTATCTTCGGGCAAAATATTTACCTCGCAGGACTTATTCAAAGAGCCAAAAGATTCAGCAAACTCCTGCATTTTTTTCAGGTTGTTGCACACCTTGTCAAAGAATATCCTTCTTATGTTGGGATTGTGCTTTTTCATGTCTTGGGGCGACATTCGATAGAGCTTAAATTCACTATTTCGAGTATAAGAAACAGTTCTGATTATCTCTGAGAAACACACAAGGAAGAACTCTCTAATATCCGGGTTTTCTACACATTCTATAGCCCGCTTCAATATAGAAAGTTGAATAATTGCATCCTCGCCGAACCAATAATTGATATTCTTAAACTCCTGTCGGTCTATCGAAAGTTGGTTCGTCTCATAAGCAGTAAAGTCATCACTTATTTTTTGCTTAAGCAAGCAAACTTCAGACAAAACCTCATTGGGGTTTAGAGGGCGAGTCTTAACTCGGCTAATCAATACTCCAAGAGGATTTATTTCAATTCCGTAGACTTTCTCGATTGATGGGTGCAACATCCCCTCTACAAGAACGCTTCCTGAGCCAAGAAACGGGTCTAACAACACTTTCGAGTTTTTTCCATATTCTATTATCAATCGCCTTGCCACTTGAGGTATCATCATAGCCGGATAGGTATGAATCCCATGGCTAAATTCCTTAGTATCCACTCTCTCAAAATTCCATGAGTTGTCAATCTCTCTTTCTGCAAGACCTGATTTTTTAGATTCCATCTTTAAAACACAGGAGCTATTTTCCATTATCTATCCACTGCTTTAATGCTTCTTCAATTGCCAACTTGATATTCCCACGCTTCATTCCATATCGATTTACAACAGCCGTTCTAAATGCATCGTCAAGTTTGTCATCTATTGCTAGATTTAAATTTGCCATATTATTATTAGCAATTTTTACTTAAATAGTTAGCTACATATGTAGCTAACTCAAATACTCTTTGTTATAAGCAGCCCTCACTTTCTCAATAAGCTCGTCGTCTTTCAGGTGAGAGACGACCACAGACAGGCTCTCCATATCGAAAATCTCCTATGATTCGACCATTAGAAACAACATTTAGCGGTACAGGTCTGCAATTTTTACGCCTTCCTGAGGTTCGGCTTTCAGCCTCTCGGAGAAATGCTCAAAACACTCTTGTGACTTCAAGAGTCCACAATAAAGACTCGTGGGTTTTACGAAAGTATCCCCCTTGAAAGCCCCCACTACTCCCACAAAACTACTCCCCCCGTTAAGAGTTCCCTGAAGATGAACAATCATAACATCATCTGGCAAATCCGTGCCATACATAGGCCCATAACCTAAGGTATACTGGTGATTCTTTAAATCGACAGTATACTCCTCACCCGTAAGACCTAATTTCAAAGCAAACTCGGGAGTAAGCACCCGGACCGTCTTTTTAGGCTGGAGTATTTTTGGCCCGTCAACAAATAATTGGCCATATAATCCCAGTTTGGACTCTAACTCATTCGTAAGAGTAGTTACACCTTCCATTTCTGTAGCCATATCGTTCACCTATAATTATTTCTAAGCAAAAAGTATTTAAAGACCTCTAACCACTAAACCATAACTACAGATAGTTATAGTACCGGACATAAATAACTCTACAAAGTTCGATAGATAATCAGTCAAAAAGTATTGCAGAACCCCCTGATGCAGGTTTACAAGGATTTAAAGATTAGGTTTGTCTATTTATTTATGTCCTATACTATAGAGATGTTTGGAACAGTCGTTCCGGAGGAACGGTGCGCCTTTTGCGAATCAAAAGGCTGAAGAAAAGGAGGGGCATATTTAATCACCTTAATAATTATGAAACTATTGCTGACCTCAGGCGGACTTACAAACAATTCAATCGCCAAGGCTTTGTTTGAACTGACCGGCAAAAAACCGGAAGAAACAACCCTTGTTTTTATCCCAACTGCCAGCAATATTGAGGGGGGAGACAAGGACTGGCTCATCACCGACTTAATAAACCTGAAAAAACAAAATTTCAAATCAATAGAGATTACGGACATTTCCGCAGTTGATGAAAAAATATGGAGGCCGAGTTTGGAAAGAGCCGATGTTTTGTATTTTGAGGGAGGAAACACCCACCACCTGATGAGGTGGCTGAATAAGTCCGGCTTAGCCAAATTACTGCCCGAGCTATTGAAAGATAAGGTTTATGTTGGAATGAGTGCCGGGAGCATGGTGACCAATCCCGATTTATCCCTGAAGGTGTCACAAGAGCTATACGACGAAGACCTGTTGGAGACTGAAGAGCTGAAAGGCCTAAATTTTGTGTATTTTTATTTCCTGCCTCACTTGAATTCGCCGTGGTTCAAGAAAATGACGAAAGAGAATGTAGAAAAAGTCGGACAGGAGATGGACAGGATCACCTACGCTTTGGATGATGATTCCGCATTGAAAATTGTAGACAATGAAATTGAAGTGATTAGTGAAGGGGAATGGTTTGTCATTAACGAAAAACAATAGAGTATCTTATGAGGGAAAACAAAATCACGGTCATCATAGACAAGCCCGTTGAAGAGGTCTTTGAGTTCACCACAAATCCCAAAAACACTCACAAGTGGATTCCTTCAATCCGCGAGGAAATCGCAGAGATTTACCCGCCCCAAATTGGCACAATCTACAAAAATCGGGGCGAGGGACCAGATTGGGATTTCTACAGGGTCGTGGAATTTGAACCGGGCAAAAAATTCACCCTCTCCGACCTTGAGGGAAATTACTTTGTCGGGTACACTTACAGAAAAATTGGCGAAAAAAGGACCGAACTGGAGTATTTTGAATGGGTCAAAAAAGGCGAGCTAAAAGCCCCGTTTACAGAGGATATTTTGCAGAAACTTAAGGAGTTTTTGGAAGGATAATTATGATTCCAAGAAAACTCCAAATCGGCGACACAATCGGCATAATTTCACCTTCAGCCCCGGTCACAGAGGAAACCCTGGGCCAGTTCAACAAAGGAATCGAGTTTCTTAAAAATGCCGGCTTTAAGACAAAAATCGCCAAAAACGCCCTGAAAAATACCCTAAAATATTCCGCCACACCTGAGGAGAAGGCATATGGCCTCAATTCAATGTTTGCTGACCCCAAGGTTAAGGCAATAATCTGCAGCCAGGGAGGAGACAATTCAAACGCAATTCTTCCCCTGATTGATTTCAACCTTATCCGAAAAAACCCGAAAATTTTCCTTGGCATCAGCGACATTACTGTGCTTCTCAACGCCATAAACAAAGAAACGGGGCTTGTCACTTTTCACGGAAACGACCTAATGTGGGGCTTTGGAAGAGAACCCACAAAATACGATGAAGAGGAATTTAGGGGCAGACTTATTGAGGGCAAAATCGGGGAAATCCGCCACAACTCTGAATGGAAGTGCATTCGGGGCGGAACAGCTGAGGGAATACTTGTCGGGGGAAATTTGAACTGCCTAAACAAGCTGGCGGGAACAAGATACTTTCCTGATTTTGAGGGCAAAATCCTTTTCTTGGAGAGCTTTGACGAGTCAAACCCGCCGGCAAAGGTGGACGCCGAACTGCAGAGATTAGGACAAATGGGCGTTTTTGAGAAAATCTTGGGGCTTTGGATTGGCCACTACAAACACGAAAGCAAAATTCCTTATGAGGAAATCGTCCTGAACGCCGTAAAAGAATATGATTTCCCGATTTTGAAGTGCGACGACTTCGGGCACAACACCCCAAACACCACCGTCCCAATTGGAGTAAGGGTCAAATTAGATGCCAAGAACAGGAAAGTGGCGATTTTGGAGAAGTGCGTAGAATAAGGAGATTATTATCGAGGAGGCCCGACAGTAATAATTTTCGCGGAGATTTAAACTATACCGTTAAGGGAAACTCCGTCCAACTCAATATGACGCTGTGATCCTCGTAACAAGCACCCTGCCCTTGCCTCAAACGGCATCATTCACAATAAGGTTTTGGGCTATTTTAAGCCATAATCACCCTAAAAAACTGCCCTTTTTAAATTATTTAGCGAATTGGCTTTATGGCAAAAAAAGTTACGGGGGCGGTTTTTGAGAGGCTCTTTGAAAATGTATTTGTGTGCCTCAAATGCAAGAGCAAACAGAGAGCAAACCCTATTAAGGTCAGGCTGAGAAAAATACTCTGCAGGAACTGCAAAAGCCGGGCATTTCGCCCCAAGTCAAAGATGGGCAAGAGGTAGAAACAGCTTTTTTTGCGTTAAATATCCATATTTTTGGCTCATCCATAAATTCTGCCTATTTTCGGAACAATCGACCAATAGTATCGCCAAAGCCTTATTTGAAAAGATTATATACTTTTAATTTACTTAGTAATTATGGCAATATTAAAATCCAAAGAAATAGCAAAACTGGCAGACGAGGATAAACAAAAGAGGCTTAAAGAGCTGACAATGGAGCTTGCAAAAGAGAAGAGCAATGTGGCAATCGGCGGGGCAGTAAAAAATCCCGGAAGGATTAAGGAAATGAGAAGGACAATCGCCAGGCTCAAAACATCTATGGCTGTATGATGGCAGATATATGCCCGATTTGCGGCTTACCAAGCGATATATGCACTTGCGGCGTTGTGGGGAAAGAGGAGCAAAGGATAATTATATACACCCAAATCGGCAGATTTAAGAAGAAAACCACCATAATTTCCGGCCTGGACGCAAAACAGGTTGATTTAAAGGAACTTCAAAAAAAGATGAAACGCGCGCTTGCCTGTGGAGGGACAGTCAAAAAAGAGGAAATATGGCTTCAGGGCGAGCACAAAGAAAAAGTAAAGGGACTGCTTATTGAGGAAGGGTTTAGGAAAGACCAGATTGATGTGAAATAGGCGCTTAAGAGCTGCTAACTTTAAAACAAGAGAGTTTTTATGTTCTCTCCTATAAAAATCAATTTAGGGCCCATTTTGAAGCGCCACAATATCCCTAAAATACCTTAATATTAGCCCTCTTATTTTATGGGCGAAATCTGCTTTAAAGCTGAAAGCATATCCACAGGATACAGCCCAAACTTAATATCAAATATCTCTTTCGAATTGCATAACGGAGATATTATGGGACTTATAGGCCGATCAGGTTCCGGAAAGACTACGATACTCGACACACTTACAGGCCTCAAAAAGCCAAATACAGGGACAATCTCAATCAGGTCAAAAGACAGTATATTGGCCCCCGGTAAAGCAATCGGCTATTCTCCGCAAGAAAATGCCCTTTTTCCCTACCTCACCCTTGAAGAAAACCTCCTGACATTCGGCAAACTAAACGGTATAGATGAAAAAGAGGTAAAAGAGAGGGCTTTGGGCCTCTTAAAGCAGCTCGATCTTACGGAGCATAAAAAGAAAGTTATCGCAAATTTTTCAGGCGGGATGAAAAAAAGGGCAGACCTTGCAGTTACGCTTATTCACGATCCCGAAATCATAATCCTGGATGAGCCTTTTGTAGGGCTGGACATCTCCATAAGGAAATTCATATGGAACCTGCTGGCAGGCCTGTCAAGGCGGGGAAAAATTATTATAATTTCAAGCCACATACTCAGCGACATACAAATTTACTGCAATAAGTTCGGCTTGGTATATCGGGGGTGCTACTATGGCACAGAAGCCCTTCTTGAAACTCTCAAAAAAAGCAATGAAAAAAGCCTGGAATATTATCTCGAATTTCTCTTTGAAAAAGAGATAATGGACTGATAAAATGATAAATCCCATTCCTCTGACCTCGGCCTGCCTAAAGGGATTCTTAAGAAACAAGAAGCAAATACTTCTGCTTATTGTCTTTCCCCTTCTGCTTATTTCTTCCCTTTTCTTCTCATTTAGCCCTGAAGGCCTGCAAAAGACACCGGTGGGCCTTGTACAAAATTCAGATAGCTTCAACTTTACTGACTATGAGGCCGATTATTTTCCATATCTTGAGGTGACAGAGTATGCCGGCTTGGATGAGTGCCTGGAGGATCTTAAAGAGTATAAGCTATACCTTTGCATTGAAACCAATTATGCCCATACGCATATAATTAACCTGTATTTTGACAATACGCGTGAGCCTATCATCTGGCAAATAATCCAAAAGATTAAGGGGAGTGTAAACCTTATTCAAAATGAAAAATCTGCAGAATTGGCGGGGCAAATCATAGGTGATATAGGCTCAAAGTCAGATCACTTAGAAGCTTACCAGTCAAGCATAAGAGAAGCTCAGAGGGATATAGACAGCTATATATTCGCTTTAGATAGGTATATTTCCAGCCTCAGGTCTGCAAGAAAAGAGCTTTCAGACACTAAAGCCTCAATGGACATAATGGTTTCTGAGATAAAATCTGCTAAAAAAACCTTCCAAAATGAAGAGTCTGCCCTTTACAGTTCAGTTATCTCCCGCCTTGACAACACTCAAAAAAGCATCTCTGCTATTGAGAACGCCTCTCCTGAAAATTTGGCTGTACTCAGCATGGTATCTTCTGAAATTTCAGCAACAAAGCAGGCCATGGTTGAGCATCAAAGCCTTTCTAATAATTACCTAAACACTTTTGACTCAAAAATTGGCGAATATGAAAAAGCGAGCAGGGAATGGGATATTATTCTCAGTGAACTTGACCGCGAAATATCTAATCTGGAAAATACCCGAAGATCCCTTATTTTGCATAAAGAGACACTCAGAAGAGCAGAATCCGACCTTGAGCTTGTCAGAAAAGACCTAAACCTTATAAAGTCAATAGACCCCGAGAATCTGGTGAACCCTATCAACCTGTTAAATTATCCTACATATATCCCCGAAAGTTCTGGAATTCTGGATGAAAAAAAAGAGATGGACAAAGAGGATAAGATAAAGGCGGCAATACAGGGCCTAAACTTCATAAGCTTACAGACACTCTTCCCGACAATACTCATCCTTATCACCTTGTTTCTGTCCCTTCTCGTTTCAAGCTTTATCTGCCTTAATGAAATAAATTCTCCTGCAAATAAGAGGATTAAGCTCATAAAAAACATTTTTATCTCGGAGGTTTTATCAATCTACATCTCTTCACTTCTGATAATATCTGTGCCGGTAACATGCGTAATACTTGCAGGCCAATACCTTTTTCAGCTATCAATTTTCCCAAATTTAGGGGCTATTATTCCCCTGCTCTTACTGCTCTCAAGCATATTTATACTGATGGGGTTGGCTTTGGCGCTGACTATAAAAAAAGAATCCTGGACATTGATGCTAAATACTTTTCTGCTTATATTCTTCATAATATTTTCCGGGTTTATCCTGCCTGTAGAGAGGATGAATGAGGCTTCCGCTTTATTGGCATCCAACTCTCCGGGAAAAATTGCCCTCAATGCATTTAATAAAGCTGTGTTTTACTCTCAGCCCGCAGGAACGCTTGTTAACGATTTTCTTACTTTGTCCTTTTGGCTGTTTTTGATGCTTATTTTGGTTATTGCAGCAAAGAGATATAGAGCTTGAAGCCGGAAGGCTTTAAAGATATACTATACCTAATTTAAATGGTTTTTATGGAAAGAACCCTCACAAGGCAGGAAATAATAAAATATTACTCAGACCCGAAACTGCAGAGAATCCTTTGGGAGTTTGGCAAAAACCGGGAGGTGGCAACAAGGCGCCTTGACGGAAGCTACATGGCCCGCCCCTCCTCTCTAATGTACCCTATGGATGTCACAGGCCAGGTGATGAGGGGAGCGGCAAGCTTTCACGGCTCGGTTGAGAGGTGGTCTGACCCGCTCCAAATCAGCGACAAAAACCAAAACGAGCTTAGGATCGGTTTTGATTGGGTAATTGATATTGATTCCGCATTGGGGCTTGAGGAGGCAAAAATCGCCGCCTGCCTGATAAGGGATTTTCTTGAAAGATATGGTTTAGGGTATTTTGTGAAATTTTCAGGAAGGCGGGGCTTTCATTTCTGTATATTCTGGGAAAATTTCCCGGAGGTAATTGATTATAAGGAAACCCGAATATTGTATCCTGAGCTCCCAAAGCTCCTTGCAACTTTCCTTCGGGAAAAAATTAAGGAAGGGCTCTGGAACCGGCTTGTTGAATATAAAGGGTCTATAAAAGCTCTTGCGGGGGAAGAAGCCCTCACTGAGCTTGATCCTTTTAAGTTTGTTGAGGTGGAAAAGGATTGGAGCAACAGGCATCTTTTCCGAATGCCCTATTCCCTTCATGAAAAGACCGGTCTTGCGGCAATCCCTGTTGCCCCCAAAAGCCTTGAGAAATTTTTCCCTGAAATGGCAAAAATCGGGAACTTTGGGTTTGAAGAAATTGAAATAAAAGAGGGCAATGCAGAGAGGCTTATAGGCGATGCTTATTTTTGGAGGTCAAAAAAGCTTGAGGCGGAAAAGCCAAAAGAGGCGCCAAAAACCCGGGAAGCTGTGATGTTCAAAGACAAAATAATGAGGGATAATTTTCCGCCTTGCATCGAAAAAATCCTTTCAGGGATAAAGGACGGGAGGAAAAGAAGCGCATTTACCCTGATTACTTTTTTGAGGGGGTGCAACTGGACATGGGCTGAGGTTGAGGAGGAAGCCTTGAAGTGGGCAAAAGAGAATGGGGTAAGGGAAGGGTTTATAAAAGCCCAGCTTATGTGGCACAAAAAGCAGCCGCAATCTATTCTGCCCCCTAATTGCGAGAATGGTATGTTCTATAAGGATATCGCTGTCTGTAACCCTCTGCCTCTGTGCCAAAAAATCAAAAATCCGATAAATTTTGCTGTAATTAAGGCAGGCCGAGGGGAGGAAAAAGGAAAGGGAAAAAGAAAGAGAAGGGCGCCCAAAACGTTGGGGAAGGCCTTGCCTAAAGTTGCCAGAAAGAGAAGAGCTGGCGCAGTCAAAAGCAAAAAGGCCGCAAAGGGGCAGGGTGTTGGCATTAAAGGCGTGGAAGAACAAGCTTAAGAATTTAGATAGGGTCTGTGAATTTTATTCCGGGATTTTCCTCTTCAAGCTTTTCTCTGATCTGGCGAAGGTAGATTTTTGACAGGTTCTCGCCGATTTGGTAGGCTATTATCTCAACACAAGCCCCTGCGTCCGGAGGGCCTTGTTCAAGACGGTTTTTTTGCGGGCAGGGCCGATTTATTTTTATGTAAAAGCAAAGTCTTTTATTATTTTTTTCAGAGGTATAATCGGTAAGGCAGGGGTCAGTATCTTTGTAGCAGCTCATCTCAATATCTCGATTTTTGTACTTTTCGTCGTCTCTAAACACCCTCTTAACATAGTTTATGCATTCATCATCACTAGGCTCCCCTTTAAGGTATAGCCTCATTGCAATCGGAGGATGCTCTTCCACGCGATGCCCCCTTTCTTCATCATTGTGCAAATAAACCTCCGCTTCCAGAACAGATATATTGCCCCCCACAATAAAGCTTCACAAAAGAGAATATAGCCAAGAGAATCTATCCAAAATTATTAAAAATATCTAGATATCAGAGCGGATGTTGGCAATCGGGCCTTTTAAAAATCCCTTACCGATTTTCTGATAAGAAACCAGAAATTCCTAAATCCGTGCATTACAGTCACGCCTTTTCGGTAAACCGGAGACTCAATCGGAATCGAAGTATAGCGAAGCTTGTTTTTTGAGACTTCATAGGCAATTTCTGCCTCAATCTCGTATTTTTGCGCGGTAATATTGAGCGATTCGGCGGCTTTTCGCGTGAAGGCTTTGTAGCCGCACTCTGTATCCATAAGCTTAAACCTTGTCCTGCAAATCAGGTTTGTCAATGTATTCAGGCCGAAATTTCCGAATTTCTTTATAAACGGGTATTTTGAGAGATTTCGGGAGCCAAGCACAAAATCGTACCCTTCATTGATTTTTTCGGCAAATCGGGGGATATCCTCAGGCTTGTGCTGGAGGTCGGCATCAAGCGTTACAATAATATCTGCCTTTCTTTTGGCAGCCTCCCTTATACCTCTTGCCTTTGTATAGCCAAGCCCCTTATTTTCCTTGTTTTGCGCAAGAATTGCCCCCGCTTTTTTGGCGATTTGGGCGGTTTTGTCTTTTGAGCCGTCATCAACAACAATAACCTCCTTTGCATGCTTTTTTGCCCTCAATACAACCTCTTTTATCGTCTTTTCCTCATTATATGCGGGGATTACTGCAATGACCTTCATTATTTAAATCTCGGTAATATTTTATGATAAACGCATCCATTATGAAACTGAAATCCTTTGCAAAGCAGTGCAAAAGGATTCTTACAATTGCCACAAAGCCGGGCAAAAAGGATTATATTGCCCTTGCAAAAGTTATCGCGGCGGGAGTTGCGATTCTCGGCATTTTCGGGTTTTTGATGCACATGCTCTTTAGCCTGCTTATATTTCCGTTGGCTTAGGCGCAGTATTTTTTTCTACAAATCTTCCGACAATAAACAAGTGGTCCCGCTCATAAGGCTCAAGCTCAACCGTTTCCAAAACTTCAAAATCCTCCCCCAGCTCCAAAACTGCCTCTTTATAGATTTCTTTCACATCCCTGATAGAGTCAATTGCCTTTGCCTTAAGGGCGATTGCAACAATGCCACCTTTTTTGAGAAAAGCAAGCGAATTTCTCTTAAGGATTGAAATCTGGTCGCTTTGGGCAATATCCTCGTAAATCAGGTCAACTTTTCCTATCCAGCCGTAATTTTCGGGAAATCGGGCATCAGCAACCAAAGGAACAATATTTTTCTTTTTTTTGGCTTTTTCAAGGAGCTTTGGGATTACGGACCCGGATACTTCTACCCCAAATATCTGCCCCTTATCGCCCACTATATTTGAGAAGTGAGCGATTGTTGTGCCGTGAGCCGCCCCAAGGTAGAGTATTTTCTGGCCCGGCTTTATTGGAAAATTTTTAAGCCCCTTTAGGATTGCCGCCGCAGGTTTTGAAGAATAGATGTTCCAAAGCTCTTTTTTATTGCTTTTTGGGCACTTTGTAAACAGCTTCTCGCCCTGCCGCCACACACCTTCAACTTCGGCCACCATAATTTCAATTAAAAATAGTGCCTTAGCCTATCACCTTACAAGAAGGAAGAGTATATAAGCAAAATACAGGATTATAAGCAGATAGCCTTCCTTTCGGTTCATTTCAAGCTTTCTCCCCTCAACTATAAACAAAAACAAGAGAATTGTTGCCGCAAAAAGAATTATCAGGTCTAAAGCCGCAAAAGCCGGTATTGCAATAGGCGTAATTACCGCGCTCACCCCCAAAACCCAGAAAATATTGAAGATGTTGCTTCCTATAACCCCGCCGATAGCAAGGTCAACATCATTTTTTAGCGCAGCCCGGACCGAAGCCACAACTTCCGGCAGAGAGGTGCCTAATGCGATTACCGTAAGTGAGATGAAATAATCGCTCATTCCAAAAGCCCTCGCAATTGCGGTTGCCCCTTCAATTACCCAAGCCCCTCCTATATATAGCCCCAAAATCCCCGCAAAAATCAGCCCAAGTGTCTTATTCCAGCTATATTCGTTTATCTTCCTCTTTTTTTCATAGCCGCCGTTTTTTTGCGAAAGGGCAAGCTCAAAAAGATAGTATAGGAATATGGCAAAAAAAAGGATGAGGATGAGCCCCTGAAACCTGTAAATGTGCGTAAGTGAAAATCCATCCAAAAAAGAAGTTCCTGTAAACAGCAGAAGAACAGCAACCGCCAAAAGGGAGAAAGGTATCTCTTTTCTGACTGTGGATTTTTGGACCTTAAATCCTGTAATTACTGCAACAATCCCAAGCACAAGAAGCGTATTTGAGATATTGCTTCCGACAACGCTCCCAAAAGCAATATCCCCATTTCCGTTTAGGGCCGCGATTATGTTTACAACAAGTTCGGGCATGGAAGTCCCAAAAGCAATAACGGTTAGGCCAATAACAAGCGAGGATACCCCAAGCTTTTTTGCAAGTGCTGATGAGCCGTCCACAAAATAGTCCGACCCTTTTAGAAGCAAAACTACACCCACCGCAAAAAGAGCATATCCTAACATAAGCCTGCCTTCATAATTTGAACATAAAGTAAATTAGAGGGAGCCTAGATAAGTATAATTTAGCCCCAGCCGGGAGTTGATTCCGGAACAGCCATAATAATACTTTTTGGCCTTAAGAGCCTTCTTTTCCTAAAAGAAAGCCTTCACCCGGGACCTCGTGCTTACCAAGCACGCACTCTTTGCCGGAAAATACGCCTTCGAATATTGGCCGCATAGCGACCAATCTGCGCATGTTCTTCGCTTGCGCTTGAACGGCTCATATTTTGTGAATTCTCGGTTACTTTTAGCGTATAAAACTTTTCTTCGCAAGAAAAGCCTTCTACCGACTGAGCTACTGAGGCATAAGATAATCCGCATTAATTTTTATAACCCCTTCTGCCGATGACCCATAAGAGTTTCCTGCGTTAAGTGCTTTTTTTTGCTGGTCTTTATTGTCCCTGAAACACCAAGAGACCTAAAACAGGCGGGCTTTTCATTAATTTCGGTCACAAGGGCTAAGCTCAGCCTGATATTCTCCACATCTTTAGGCATGCACCGCAAGACAAACCGATTTTTTTTCTCGTCGTAGAGCTCTGTAAAAATATGGAAATTTGTCTTTGCCATGCCAAGAATTCCTATCGTGTTTAGTACTGCCTTCCGGACCGATTTTATAAGGTCTTCCAAACTGACTTTTTCATCGGAAAGCACTTCAAAAGTCACATAGCGTTTCTTTTCCCGGTATGATGACGGCAGAGTCTTAGCTTTATCTTTCATAATTCATCCCCCTCAAGATATACTCCGCTTAGCGGCTGGTTTATTTTCCCTCTGTTAATCCCTATAAGCCTTTCGGGAAGCTCGGAATTGGACACAAGCGCAGGGTAGAGCTGGGCCCCAAGAGAGCATGACAGGGCGGAAAGCTCTCGGCTTCCCCTCATCCCCCATACATCCATGGCCCCTGAATTGGCTATAAAGGGAGCTTTTGCCTTTAGGCATAGCCTTAGCACCTCTTTCATAAGATTTAGCTTTTTTATGCGAAGCCCTGCCGGAGACTCCAAAATCTCCCTGAAATTAAGCTCAATTAAAGTATTATGAGCCCTTGCCTCCCTTACGCAGACATGGTCTATCCCGCAGTCCCTCCTTCCTTTTTCAGGGTGGCAGAGCAAATCAACATAATCAGATTCGCATGCAAGCCGATTTGTCTCATAATTTCCGCCATAGACGAGGATTAGCTCAACTTTCCTTCTAAGCTCTTTTGCTTTTTTTTCTATATTATCGCCCGTGAGCATTACTCCTGAAACTATATCGATAGGGGAATTTTCCCTTAAGTCCAGAATCTCCCCGATGTAATCTAAAAAAGCCCCGCTTTCAGAATATTTGTGGACAAGGCATATACCTGAAAGCCCCAGATTTTTCGCCCTCTTGATTATCTCTTTATTGTTCTCTCCAAAAGATATATTTAAGTCGTAAAATTTGCGCTCATTCATAATTAATTAACTATTTATATTAGGTATCTATCTTTAGGTATCTATCTTTGCATTTATCTTAGCGCCTATTTTTAGGTAATTGAGCCAAGCCCCGGTCTATATATTTGACCTTGGGGAAACTCTGATAGTCTGCGTCTTTCCTATGCGGTAGGTGTAGCTTGCTTTTGAGCTTATCTTTGCTGTATATATAGGGCGGGCATCCGTAAAGCTTATTCCGCCTGTCGGCTTGAAACTAAGGTAATATTTGTGAGGCACTTTTCCCAAAAGCCTAATCTCCTTAGAGCTGGCGATAGACTGCCCTGAACAAGCTTCAAATATATCTGAGCAGTCCTCAAATTCCATTGGGGCATCAGAACCGCTATCCTTTTCAAATTCCAAAGTCAGATTTCCGGCGCTAATCCTGTTTATGACGCCGCCCCCCTTGTTGATTACTGAGAGAAAAACCTGATATGTCCTCTCATTCTCAGTATCGTGGAGCAGGGGCTGCTCAAGGTTGGAAATGTCAAGGCTAAGCTCTACAGGCCCGCTTGAGGGTTTGTTTACAATATGGGTCGGAACTTTTCCGCCCGCATTAAGGTAACCAATATAGGTTTCCCTTTCTACAAAAGATATTGTTGTCAGGCGGCTTGCTCCGTAGCTGTATATTGTCGCCACCTCAATATTGCTGTCAATTGCCATGGAGCCGATGTTATCCGGGGCGATGATGCTAAAGGCAAAAGTGCGGATTTGGCTTGGGGCAAGCTGTTGGCCTTCATAGCTGCATTCCGACCCTTCAGCGCATTTGAATATTCCCATGTCGGCAATCCCTATATAACTTAAGTCCACTTTTTCATCGGGCAGCATATTTCTTAGGGTAACTATTACATCAATCTTTGTGCCCGGCCTAAAACTTGAGGTCGCGGGGAGAACTTTTATTTCCTGAAAAGATACAATATCTATCACTTCTGCAGGCCCCTCATCTACCTGACAGTTTCCTATCACGGAGCAGTAAGGCCCGCCCGGACCGAAGTTAGGCTCAGTGCATCCGGAAAACATTATAATAATCTGCAAAAGCAGCAGGGGAATTATTGCCCTTATCCACATAAATTTACATAGTATATTTAGTAATGTTACCGGGCTTCCTGCAGGAATACTTTATTAACCCTGTCCTTTACGGAGGCGGGTACAATTGGGTAAATACCTTTGTATATGCCGTCCTGCTTATAGCTCTTTCAATCCTTGTGGTTTTTCCGGCCTTAAGAAAACTGGGCGTAAAAATGGACGGGAATCTGGGGCTTGCAGTTTGCCCCTACATTCTTTTAGGCTCAATATTCAGCTCACTAAGGGATATTGAGTACTTTACCTCATGGATGTTTAAGACGCCTGCTCTTTATCTGCTTGTGTTTTCCATATTCTTTTTGGCGGTTCTTGCCTCAAAGCTCCTTGAGAAAAAGACAAAAGTTCCCTACGAGGCGCACCTTTTCTCTATCGGGTTTGTCCTCTCCGGCCTTTTTTTCACGCAGTTAAGATTCCAAAACTATCTTGGGTTTGCCCAGGTGCTTATTCCCGCCCTGATTGTTTTTGCAGTTATTTTCTCGCCTATTTGGAAGGCAAGCCTTTGGAATAAATCGGCGGTTTTTGCCCAGTCTTTTGATGCAATAGCCACTGTTACCGCACTGGAATTCTACAGCCTTTTTTATGAACAGCATGTGGCCACAAACCTGCTATTAGGCCTCACAGGCTCTTATTGGGCATTTCTCCTTATAAAGCCCCTTCTGGCCTTTCTTTTGGTTTGGGCAGTGGACCGCGAGATTGACAATAAAAGCCTGGCAAACTTTATAAAGCTGATAGCAATAGTTCTTGGCTTTGGGCAGGGATTTAGGAATATGCTGATGATTGTGGGCTTTGGATAGATTCAGCAAATCTTATTGAAAATCCGCTTATTATCATTTCTTTTTCCCCTATCTTTATGCAAGAAATTGCCCAAAAACTGTTCCTTAACGGGAAAATGGCAACCCCTGACGCCCTGAAAATGGCTCAGGAGAATAATCTGGGGCTTGAGGCCCTCTTAAGCCTTAGCGAGGATATTATTGACGAGACCGCAATCCGGGGGATCCTTAACAAAGAATCCCCTTTGGAAAAAAGCCCGGCCGGATTGGAAAATGCCACTAAAATAGAGCAAATCGCCCCAAAAGAGGCAATAAAAACAGAAATTTGCAGGGACAAAAAAAGGGCTTTGGCAGAGGAATATGATATTGACTTCAGGCTTGAAAACAACATAATTTCCCACAAAGAGCGAAAGTCAAAGGATTTTATAAATTATTTCAGCTCACGCTACCACTTTCTCCAAAGCCTTCTTATGAAGAGGCTAAACCCTATATCTATCTCAAACCTCCCAAAAATCAGCTCGGACTCGGTGAGCATTATAGGAATGGTAAGCGATATTCGGACAACCGGCAACGGAAATAAGATGCTTGTAGTAGAGGACCCTACAGGCTCGATTAACTGCATTGTAAACAGCTCTATTAATGAGGACCTTTTTGATGAGGCAAACAATACCCTTCTTGATGAGGTTATAGGGCTTACCGGAATGTTTAAAAACGGGCTTTTTTTGATAAAGGAGATTTCCCGGCCGGACCTCCCGGTTGTGGGCCAGCAAAATAGGCTGGACGTTCCCCTCAAAGCCGCATTTCTCTCAGACATTCACTTCGGAAGCGCAGAATTTCTTGAAGGGCCCTTTAATAATTTCATAAAATGGATTAATTCCCCTGCGGCAGAAGCCGTAAAATATGTATTTATCGCGGGCGACCTTTGTGACGGGATAGGCATTTACATCGGGCAGGACAAGGATTTAGCAATAACAGACGGGGAGAGGCAGTATGAAGCCCTTGCCGAAAAGCTCTCAAAAATTCCTGAAAGAATCAAGATTATTATTTCTCCGGGAAACCACGACATTATCGGAAACCATGAGCCCCAGCAGCTTCTTGATTACACTGCCCTCTCAAAACTGCCGAATGTTATTTTTGGGACAAATCCCTGTTCGGTTGTGCTCCAAAATAAGCTAAGAGTGCTTATGTATCACGGCTACTCTTATGACAGCATTATTGCGGAACTGCCAAGAATCCGGCATGACGGATATGATAAGCCCTGCCTTCCCATGATTGAAGCCCTAAAGAGGCGCCACCTCTCTCCAATCTATGGCGGCTCGCTTATCATCCCCGAACAAAGAGACTGCCTTGTAATCGACCAAGTGCCGGATATTCTCCATTCCGGGCATCTCCACACAGTCGGAGTGCAGGACTATCGCGGGGTAACTCTGGTAAATTCAGGCACATTTCAGGGAAGGACATCGTTTCAGGAGAGAATGGGGCACCACCCCCACCCCGGAATTTTTGCCTGCATGGATTTGCAGACAAGGAAAACTGAATTAGTTGATGTGAATAATCCTATATAATCTCAATTAAGAAGAATAAGATAATAATATTTTAGCTAAAGGCATTACAGTTGTATTTCAGATAGCATACATTATATAAGTTATATTGTATAATTTTATGAGGCTCTTAGGTCTTAGTATTTTTCTAATAATCCTGCTGAATTTCAGCCCTGCTTTTGCTGAAAATATAATCATCAATGAAATCTTCCCTTGGGGCTCGCCTGAATGGGTTGAGCTGTACAATCCTACAAACGAAACCGTAAATATATCGGGCTGGTTTTTGGACACAAACCTCAAAAAAGACGCCACCCTGCCGGAAAATTCACTTATTCTGCCCCATGGCTATTTTGTAGTGGGTGACCCGGGATGCGGAGGAGATTATGAAGAGGCAATAACAATCACTGACGGGAATGTGAATATATGGATTAGAAACAGTTTAGAGGAGGTTGTCGACGGGGCAGTTTTGGAGGGAAAATTCAGCAAGACAGACGGACTATCAATACAGAGGGCCAATTCAACCGAATGGAGGCTCTTTGCTCCAACAAAAGGGGCAGAGAACTTTCCAAGGGGGTCTGGGATTGAGATAGGAGGAATATTTGTAGAGGGCGGCATTTTTGTGAATAATTCGGCAATCATTTCAGTTAAAATCCTAAATTTGGGGCCGAACAATTATTGGAACCAAACGGCGATTCTTGACATATTCGGACCTGAATATGATGAGGAGAGAAATTATATCGGACCCAATGCCTCGCTTTCTGCCACCCTAAACCTTTCTGCTGACAGCGAATCCGAAGCCTTATTTGAATGGGCGCCTGAGGTGGAAGGAAATTATAATTTATGCGCAGGAATTTTTGGGGAGTCGCTTTGCCAAATTTTTAACGCAAGCCTGCTGCCTGAGGATAATGAAGATATCGATAATGGAGAACCTATTGATGAACAACTTGAGGAAGAAGGGGGGCCTACTGAGGAGGATGATAATGAAAACTTAGATGAGCTGCAAATTCAGGCCGTCATTAGCCCGACAATTGAAGGGCAGTTAATAACAGGCATTTCGTACAGTAAGCTATTTAAAATAGAGCTCCTCAACAAAAAGAAGCTGGAAGGAAACTGCAACAGGCAGGATACAATAACTGTAAGCTTCAATATTGCTGATATAGAGGGGAATATCGAGCGCTCAGAAGAATTCAGCGCGGATGTTGGATGCTCAAAAACAGCAGGCACAGGCAGCTTTATGCCAAAAAATGCGGGGGATTATGTGATTTGCGGCAGTATTATAAGCTCAACTGCAGGATTTGAAAGCGAGGCAAAATGCAAGGAGTTTTCAGTCATCAACTCAAAAGACATCCCCTGCAATCTTTCACTGAAAATTGAATCGCCGCTGATTTGGAAAAGCGGCGAGAGCTCAAAATATTCCATTTCAGTTTTGGACTCAATAGGCAACTGTTCGGGCTGCTTTGCGGGAATAGAATATTCAATTGAAAATGCCTTTGAGGAATCTCTTTCAGGCTACCCAAAGGGTTCCCAAAAATCCATTGGGCAGGAAAATATATTTTCTTTTACCCCAAAGCTTGACTGCGGAAGCGGGGTTTACAAAATAAAGGCTAAGATAGCAAATGCAACCTGCAATGACATATCAGAAGAGGGCAATTCTGCGCAATCAATTATAGGGGTTATAGGCCCAAAAAAATGCGAACCCTGCCCGGTATGCCCTAAGGAAACGGAAACCGCAATTGCCCAAGCCACAACATCCTCATCATCGGAGCTTGGAATTGAGTTTTTGTCAGCCAAAGATTTTGTTGCAAGAAATGAGGAATTCCAAACAGAGTTTAGGATTGAGAATCGAAAGAATGAGCTGATTGATTTTGAGGTATATTCGTATGTCTATACCGGAAGCAAGTGCATTACCGGAAGCTGGACCAAAAACCTTATTGAGGTTTCCCTTGATGTTGGCGAGGAAAAGGTTATTGGGCTGATAAGCCAAATCAAAAAGGATGCGGAGCCCGGAGAATATATTTTTAGGGTCAGGGCAAAATTGGACGGAAAAAATATTGACCTTAGCAGGCCGATTATAGTAACTGAAGAAATCCTTGAATATGAGACTTCTGAGGATGAAATTCCGAAAACAGAATCTGATACTCAGTCAAACCCTCCCGGAAGGATGGAGCTCAACATCTGGAACGACACGAAGCTGAAAATAAACCTCACCAACTGCGAAGGCTGCCGGCTTTTGATTTCAACGCCAAGCGAGGCTTTTATCAGCAGCCAGAAATATAGGGTGTTTGATGAGCCCGGAACTTACGGAGCATTTGCCATAAAAAACGGCGATGTTTTGTTTACGAAACACTATATTTGGGGGGGCTCTCTACCTGTTGAGGGACAAGCGCAAGAGTTCCGACAAACTTCCGCCCAAAACTCCGCAATTACCGGGGAAGTGTCTAAGGCCGGGTGGAAAGGGATGCCAAAAAATATAACTTCTGCCGCAAAATCCGCAATTGAGAAGTTAATCCGGGCAATGGAAAACTCGATTTCGAGGTAATTGCAAAATTTGTCTTGGGCTGCTTTTTGAAAGATTTATTGGGTTTGGCTTAATTTATTAAGATATTTTTCATCGATTATATCCTTTTTTTGGGTCAAGCCCAAATACTCTCTTTGCTTCTTCGTCACTCATAGGCTCTTTAGAGTCAGAAGATTCTTTTTTAACAGGTGGTTTCTCTTTAGGCTCACCGAGATATATAAAAGTATTGGGTTCATTATCTACCGGCTTATAGATTCTAAGGTCATTTAAGCGGCTCTCGTGTACATGACTTCCCAGGACTTCTTTTTTATTAGGGTCATAATATATTTTTACCCGTTTATAGGATTCTATCTGGCTTAGTGGAACCTTCTCAGCAGATTTATCCCCACTGATATAGCATATATCTGTTCTGAGAAGGCGATAAGGCTCTTCTGGTTTGCTGCCCATAATCCCTTTTTCTATCCTTCTCTCCAGAGGATCTTTGTGTCTATGTCTTTTATAAACCATAATCCATACACCCAAAATATAAGTTATTAAATTATCCTCAAAGAAAGTTACTTCACCCTCTTGCCCGCCAATCGCGGCCTTTTAGTTTAAACAATATGGGGGTCTGTGGTATTTTTGAAATATTTTTTGGGTATCTGAGGAGATTTATGCCAAGGCGCAACTAATTCAGGCTGAGGTTCATCCGGGCTTAGAATTTTATACGCCCACGAATATTCTGCATTAATTTTATCAAGCTCTTCATCGGAATTAGGCTCCCTAAGCCAGGCTATTCCTGCTACGACCAAATCCTCCTTTTGTCTTGAGCTTATAACTGCCCAAGCATCCTCAGCCAGAGGTTTTTCAAGAAGCAATTTTAGGTAGTCCTCACAAGATATTAAACTCGCTTCTGTTTTTTTGGGCATAAATGGAGCTACAAAAGGGCCCTCTCCACCCTCATAAATCAGGTGGCGTATAAGTGACCCCTTATAAGTTTTAGGCTCTTTTTGGCGACCTGTTTTACTGCCTAAGCCCCCCTTATAATTCCAGTCCCCTCCTACCGCCTTGAGTGAATAATCCTCCGGAATTTCAAGGGTTCCGCCATAAAGAGGCAATTCTTTCAGCTTGTTTGAATGGGTTTTTAGCCCTATTATTCTATAGTCCATTGGAATTTTTCTTGGGGCAAAATATTCCCCCTCCTCCTCTAAAGCTACACCTCCCATAATCAGATAAACCATTAATAAATACTCTATAGAGGAATAAAATCCAAGCGGCAATGTATTGCCTCAACAACATGCCTGTAAATAGATTAGCGGCAATCTGAATAATGGTGGTTAAAAATGCTAAAAATCCTTGCAATAACGGATACGCACGGGAATGTTGAGTCAGCAAAAGCCCTTGTAAATGCCGTAGCAGGCAAAAAATACGATGCTATAATCTTTGCAGGCGACTTTACGAGCTTTAAAAATGTTCAGGAAACTTACGAGGAAATAATGGATATTCTGGGGAAAATCGGCACCCCTATTTACTATGTTTTTGGAAACCGAGACCGTTCTTTTGACAGCCTGGGGCTTGGAATATGGGCTGAGCCGGAAGCGACAAGACCAACCTTTTTGGATATGCAAAGAGAAGAGATAGGCGAAGGGGTATTTATTACGGCAAACCCTCTTTTGGCTGATGATAACACCATATTCATCTCTCACAGGGCAAATCAGCTGGCAGAAAACGCACTTTTGCACCTTGAGGGGCACATCCACTACGGAATTTATTATAAGAATTATATCAATCTCGGCTTTCTCTTCCGGGACGATTTTCACGCTGATAAAGAAGGATTAGGGTGCTATTGGGAGATTACTATTTCGGGCAAAATTGTCAAGTCGGTTAAATGGAAGAACCTTGGAATTATGAAAGAGCTAAAATGCAAAGTCCATAAAGATTTCCTTTTTGTCGTGCCTGAGGAGTTTGAAATTTGTCCGCTTTGCAAGGGCGACTACGAGTGGGAGTGGGAGATATTTTTTGGCGGTGAAGTGGATTTATAAGTCAGACCTATTTTTCATTTTCTCAATCCTATCCCTAAGCTCAATCGCCTTCTCAAAATCAAGCATTTCTGCGGCGCCCTTCATTTTCGCCTCAAGCTCCACAAGCAGGTTCGGGATTTCGCTCTTCGGGATGTGCTTTGTCGATTTTATTTTTACCTGGCTTTCGGGGACGGCTTTCATAATTGTTTTGGGGACAATCCCGTGCGCCTTGTTATAGGCCATCTGGATATGCCGCCGCCTTTCGGTCTCATCAATCGCCTTTTTCATGGAGTCTGTCATGTTGTCGGCGTAGAGGATGACTCTCGCGTTCACGTTTCTTGACGCCCGCCCGATAATCTGGATTAAGCTTCGGTAATCTCTCAAAAAGCCCTCCTTGTCGGCGTCAAGAATCCCGATAAATCCAAGTTCCGGAATATCCAAACCTTCTCTTAACAGGTTTATCCCAACCAGCACATCGAACTTTCCAAGGCGCAATTCCCTGATGATTTCCGTCCTCTCTATAGTCTCGATTTCGGAATGCAAATACCTTGTCCTGATTTTCCTTGAGGCAAGGAAGTCGGTTAGCTCTTCAGCCAGCTTCTTTGTAAGGGTCGTCAGAAGGGCGCGTTCGCCCCTTTCAATCACTTTTTTAATTTCGCCGATAACATTCTCAATCTGGCCTTCAATTGGCCTGACTTCAACCTGCGGGTCAATAAGCCCTGTTGGTCGGATAATCTGCTCAACTAACTGGGAAGAATTCGCAAGTTCGTAGTCCCCGGGCGTCGCCGAGACAAAGACCGCGTTTTGCAGGAACTTCTCGAACTCGTGGAACTTTAGCGGTCGATTGTCAAAGGCGGAAGGGAGGCGAAACCCGTAATCTACCAAGGTCTTTTTTCTTGAGTAGTCGCCGGAGTACATTCCCCTCACCTGAGGAAGGCTCTGGTGGCTCTCGTCAATTATCATCAGAAAATCTTTTGGGAAATAGTCGAGCAGGCAGTAGGGCGGCTCTCCCGGTTTTCTCCCGTCAAAGTGGCGCGAGTAATTTTCGATTCCCTTGCAGTAGCCGGTCTCCTCAAGCATTTCAATGTCAAAGAGTGTCCTTTGCTTAAGGCGGTGGGCTTCAAGGGAGTCAAGTTCGGGGAGGCGCCCCTCAAGCTCCGCCTTGATTGACTCGACCGCCTTTTTGATTTCCTCCTCAGGTGTCACGAAGTGGCGGGCGGGGAAAATGTAGAAAGCCGAGTGCTCATGGATAATTTCACCTGTGTCTTTGTCAAGCTCCCTGATTCTCTCAATTGAGTCGCCAAACATCTCGACCCTGACTATGTTTTTCCCGTAAGCCGGGATGAAGTCCACCGTGTCGCCCTTTACCCGAAACCTTGCAGGCATTAGTTCAGTATCGTTTCTTTCAAACTGGATTTTTATGAGCTTTTTTAGAAGTTCGCGCCTCTCAATTTTTCCGCCCGCTCTTATCTCAAACCCTAGCTCCCGGTAAAACTTCGGGTCGCCAAGGCCGTAGATGCAGGAGACTGAAGAAACAATTATTGTATCTGGGCGTGAGATTAAGGATGCTGTTGCCGAGAGACGCATCTGCTCGATTTTGTCGTTGATTTTTGAGTCCTTCTCGATATACATGTCCTTTTGCGGGAGGTAGGACTCGGGCTGATAGTAGTCGAAGTATGAGACAAAATATTCCACCCGGTTTTTTGGGAAGAACTCCTTGAACTCGGTGAAAAGCTGGGCTGCGAGGGTCTTGTTGTGGGCAAGAACGAGGGTCGGTTTTTGGAAATGCTCTATGACATTTGCCATCGTGAAGGTGTTGTGTACAAAAACATTGCCCTGTCCTGCCATAAAGGTTTCGTTATCCTTGATGGATAGGTCATATACATAGCCCTTAGTGGGTTTAGTCTTTTTTATTCTGATTATCTTTCGCAGATTAAACTTTTGGAGGTTTTTTAGAGGAGAGTAAGCGGGGTCTTTTTTTGATAGCCAATTTGCGATTTTGCTAAAAATCGCTTTGGAAGGACTTCTTTTTCCGCCTTCAATCATGGAAATGTAGCTTCTCTCACAGCCGCAAATCCCTGCAATATCTCTTTGAGAGAGACTGTACTTTTCCCTAATCTCCATGAAAAATTTTGATGAATTGGGGATTAAATCTACGTTTGGATTGGTTTTTTCGGGAATGATAACTTTGAGCTTGTCTCGTTTGTAATCTATTGAAAAAGAAATATTGTACTTATATCTCCTTAGATTGTCTCTTCCGCAAATTCGCAGAACATAGAACTCCCGATCTTCAAAGGGCTTTATCGAGACTCTTGCCACAATTCCATACCTCAAGAGGAGGTTTCTCAGGTCGTTTATGAGTTCCTTTGAGGCAGAGGTCAGATTCACCGAGTTTTTCTCAACATATCCGTCACCGTCAAAAACTGCTCTAAGGAACACTGAAAGCTGCCTATTGGATAGATTGTAGATCAGTGAAGGCACATTTTTTGTGGAGGCAATCCTTCCAAAAGTGCTGAATATATTTGCCATTAGTATCGAATAATATTGCAGATCATTTTGACTTCTTTGGTGGTAGTTTAGTCCCAGACCGTCATATAATCTTTTGCAGGTTTCTTGCAAATTCTTGTCAGAATTGGAGATAAGAAGATACTTGCCTGTAGAGTGCCCTTCTGAGACATACAATCCCGCAAATGTCAAGAAGTCTTCGGTAATAGGCAGGATTGGAGCTAGCTGGTCGCCTTGTGTGATGATTTTTATGTAGGGGCTTGCTTCTTCAAAATCCAGATTCAATTTTTTCAGATACCCAAAAAGCTGCTCCTTTGTGATTCCTCTCTCTTTAGTTTTGCCCAGTATTTGGTTTAACTTCCACTGAGGCGCCCTTGTAGTTCTGAGAGCTTCTAGAATCTTTTTGTGGCCAGGGTCATATTTTTCAATCAACCCATCTATCGAAAGCTTTCTGTTAGGACAGTAATCCAGAAGGTTTATGGATTTGAGGTCTTGTTCTGGCGTAGGAAATCTGTTTGAAGTTGGCAAAAAATCGCCTTCTTCCAGTTCATCTGTTCTGCAAAGATCCATTCTGCAATTCCTGAACCGATAGCAGTTATGGTCTTTCGTGACATTTATTGTTGAATTGTCGTCAAGGGTAATTTCGTAAAGGACGGTCTCTTTGTGGCGCGAGACCTCCAGAATATCTTTGTTTTCGATTTCGAGAGTTTTGGGATTGAAAGAGGTGATTTTAAAACCCTCCAGTTTTTGATATTCCGTATCCTTTAGTTTGTTTGGACTGGAAAGGTGCTTTTCGACAAATTCGCCGATTTTTGCCTTTTGGATAAGCCCACTTTTGTCTGTGACAAAAATCGGGTCGTTGTAGTCAAGGCTCTTTCCGCTGCCCGTCACCCCCAGAAGAGTCTGGAGTCTCATCTTTTTTTGGAGCCCCGCGACTAATTGTTCCATTGCCTCCGGCTGGGAGCCCGCGGGTTTGTACGCCGACTTCAGGGAGAATTTGTGCATAATTTTGGTGGGGAAATAAGGGTTTAACTTAGCGTAAATACTCCAAAGCGCCTACAAATAGCAAAATATTCTTAGGGAAGATTAGTTTTATTAGGCCCACTCTGCAGGAATTCATAATATTCTTTAAGTATATCCTCTGGCAACTCTTTGTTCTCCAGAGTTATTTTTACTAAACCTTTGAAACCTTCATATGGAAATGCATCAGCAACATGGAAGTTATGAGTTAATGAGTAAGTTGATCCATCAATATCATCTACAACCTTATATCTTAGCCCACCCGGTAATTCCGGGCGATTATCCGAGATATCGACAATTTTTTGGGGTGGATATCTTCTATCTGAAACATATCTTGAAAAATGACTTGCAACTGCTTTAATATGCTCTTTTGGAAGTTCATGGTTCGTGGAAATTTCAAGTTCTGGCTTGTTGAGAATATTTAATCCATATCTCAGCATGTTCTCAACGTGATATAAAGGGAATTCTCCACTCATCTGACGAGAATGAAATCCTTCGGCAAGTAAATGTTCACATAAAGTTCCCTTAGTAAGTACCTCAAATAATACCCTTTCAGTTTCATCCTTATTTTTGTCGTCTTCCATTTTCTTTCACCTATAACTATCTTTAGCTAGAATACTATTTAAAGGTTTTATCACTTATCTATGGCTGCAAATTATCCTGCCTACCCCCTTGCCCGCCCCCTCTAAAAACTCTCCAGACTGCTCAGGCACCCCTTCAAATACTCCTTTGTGCAAATGAGATAAGAGTGAATATGAGGATCAGGAGTGATGGCTTGAGGACCAAAGTCAGATATAATCCAGAGTAATCTTCAGAGTTTCAATCTGAAACCTTATCAGGTCCGAGATGGGAATTACTATATACTCTGAATTTTTCTCAACATAAGAGGCATGTTCATCTATGCATGAATCAATCCTCTTTATCACCGCTTTTTGGTTCTCCATTTTTGGGGAGCCTTTAGCAAGCCGCCTTAATTGGCCGAGCTGCAAAGCCCAATAAAACCGGGAAATTACCTGATGGGAAAACTTCTCGGCCTCGGTTGCAAGCCTTGAATATTCCTCTTTTTTTAGCTCTTCTTTTGCGGACTCAATCATATCTTTATGCATCTTAAGGTTCTCCTCGATAAGGGCATAAAACTTGTTTTTCTTGTCAATACCCTTCATCCGCACTACTTCATCAAATACATTATAGACTCCTTCCTTTAGGCGAAGCTTTTCTTCCATTAGCGACCTTCGGGTGAATTTTGTCTTTCTGGCGCAAAAAATTTTCTTGTCATAGATGTAGGGAATTTCTGTCACTATCCCAAAAAGCCCCGGATTTTTTATGCGCGCATATTCAATAGAGTCCGTGCCGCTTTTAAGGGCCTTTTTCGGGTCTTTCCCGTTAGACGAAAAGTACTCATACATTTCGCTAAGCCCAAACATTTTGTAAAAGGGCTTTTTGAACTCCTCTATATACTCAGCTTCAGCCTCCCCCATGTCAATAGGCACTCCAAGCCTTTTGCAGAGCTGCAAAACTTTTTTATAGTACCCTTCGGGCATTTCTTTTGTCAAAAAGAAGTAAGCCCCTCCAAAACCCGCATTGTGAAGCGGGTAAATAAAAGAGGGTCTGTATTTATCAATAAGCCTCTGCAAAGCCTTCGTCTGCTTAGGTGGCTTGTTAAAGGAGTAATCTTTATAGGTTATCGGGAATGTCCAGTCTAATTGTTTGCTTGGCTGCTGCCTGAAAAAACTCCTTGCATAATTCTTTATCGAGAAACTCCCTTTAAACCAGCCCTCATTCATTTTCGCCCCGTCCGGGTCTGCGCAGGGCACTATATGCCAGGTAAATCTCTTTTTTAGGCCCGAATCCTTTTGGATGATTTTTATGAGCTCAAGGCAGCTTAGAGAGCCAATCGGCTCGTTTGGGTGGGGAAAGCCGAAAATCAGGGCATTATCTTCCCCCTCTCCAAGTCTTGCCCCAAGAATTTCATGCCCTTCGTCGCTTTTGCCAAGAATTTGGAGCTGCTCTTTTGGAATTGTTTTTTTAAGCCTCTCGTTTAATTCTTCTACTGTGAGAAAGTTTGAATAGTCTCGGATTTTTAATTCTTTTGATGGCATAATAGCTATTTTCGGTTATCTTTAAGGTCCCTCCCCCGAAGCGACCTTTGATACTTTATTGCAAACCTATGAGCCTCATCACGAATTTCCTGAATAAACTTAAGCGCGGTTTCTTTTCCTGAAAGCTTTAGCGCAGCCGAACGCCCCGGAAGGTAAATCTCCTCAAACTTCTTTGCAATTGAGATTGCAGGAATATCGAGCCCAAGCTTTCTCAACTCTTCCAAAGCGAAACTCAACTGCCCCGCCCCCCCGTCAACTATTATTAGGTTTGGCATACCGCCCCCCTCCTTTAGAAGCCTTGAATATCGCCTCCTAACTACCTCCCCAATTGCCCTAAAGTCATCTATTCCCTCAACAGAGCGGATCTTAAACCTGCGATAGTTGCCTTTATCAGGCAGTCCGTCCCTAAACTGAACCATAGAGCCGACAGCTGATGTTCCGGACAAGTGCGAGATATCAAAGCATTCAATAACCCTTGGGGTTTGGGGCAGGCAAAGCTTCTCCTCCAAGGCCTCAGCCTTTTGCATATTGCCAAAAAAGGATATCTCGGCATTTTTTTTGACAAGCTCAAGAAGAGCCTTTTTCTCGCCTTTTTTTGGGACAATAATTTTTGGGTTTCTTTTGGAAAGCTTTGAGAGATATGCCTCAAGGGCGGGGTCAACAGAATCCGGGACAATTATCTCTTTAGGGATTTCGTTTTCCGAGTAGTAGCGCGACAAAAACTCTTCAAGAAACCCCTCAGAGTGCTCAAATGAAAATTCTTCCTTATTTGTGAGTGTCCCTTTGTAGATTTTGAATGCCAAAAGGTGAACCCTCCCCCCCTTTACAAGGTAATTAAGGATATCCTCATCATATTTTCTCTCCCTCTCGACAATCTGCCGTTCATTAAGGCGCTCGATTGCGGATATTTGGTTTCTTAGGGCAATTGCCTTTTCATAGTCCTGCCTGTCGGACATTTCTTTCATTTCCGCCTTAAGCTCTTTTAGGGCCTCTTTTGTTTGGCCCTTTAGGATTTTTTTTACTTTGGAAATATTTTTTTGGTATTCGATTTTTTTGTCTTCTCCTATACAGGGGGAAAGGCAGCGCCCGATGTGGCTTCTAAGGCATGGGCGCTTTGAAAACCTCTTGCAGGTTCTCAGCTTAAAAGTCCTCTTTAGGAAATTAAGTATATAATCTCTCTCCTGACCGGACACAAAAGGCCCAAAGTACTGCCCCTCTTTCTTTTTTTCGCGGGCAACAAGAAGCCTTGGAAAGCTTTCGTTTGTGAGGAGAATATAAGCATACCTTCTTGAGTCTTTCAGGTCGATATTGTATTTCGGGCGGTGCTTCTTAATCAGCGTGTTTTCCAGAAGGTAAGCCTCTACATCGGTTTCTGTCACCACAAAATCCACAGAATTTATATTGCCCACAAGAGCCTTAGTTTTTGGGCCAAGCCCTTTTTTTTGGAAGTATGAGCTTACTCTTTTTTTAATGTTTTTGGCCTTTCCGATGTATATTATCCGGCCTTTGCTGTTTTTGAAAATGTAGCAGCCGGGCTCGCCGGGGAGGATATTCAGGTCAACCATAATAAGGGCATAATCGGATTATCTTACCTCTAGCCACCTGTAATTTCCCCGATACCGTGCACTACTTGGTAATATATGTTACCTTTTTAAAGTAATATAATATAGTTATGTCAAGGGCATATCATTATATAAGGGGAGATGACCTTCGCCATATTTGGGCCGAAAAATATCCGCTAAGAGCATGGTCTCCACTAGTCCCTCCAAAAATAGCAAGAAGATTGGAAATTGATGTGCCTAGAGTAGGATACTTATTCTGCTTTCTTAACGATCCGGAGCCAGAATCTTGGGTAAGAACCGGCTGGTTAAAACACCTCAAAAATTGCATGAAAAATAATTATGGGCTATTAAGTTTTGATATCGAGAACGAATATCCTGTTTATGTATTGGATTCCACCCATTTACAAGAACTCTGGGAAAAATCGAAGGGGGATTTTCTGGAGGCTAGGGAACTCGGGTTAAGAGAGGTATACATTGAATACATGGCATCTAGAGTCCCTCTGGAAGAATACGATGGTTCCTATGAAATTTCTGAATTTATAATTGCCCAAGATATTCCCTTCTCAGAGCTGGTATTAGAGAAAATACCAACTATAGTCTAAGACATAAATATATGAACAACTATAGTTATGGTAAACATAAAACTCGAAATAACTCGCGAAGTTTCTCCTTCAGTTTTGTCGGATTTTTACAGGAAGGAGAAACAAGGAAAGCTCAAGGAAAGAT
>Ga0334898_1000264_pt1 | contig 92614 bp, 68 predicted proteins | sample GraSluR3_MG_10_FD_207228 | JGI IMG/M metagenome (GOLD analysis project Ga0334898, IMG submission 207228) | Sludge microbial communities from methane-producing bioreactor in Wageningen University, Netherlands - Granular Sludge_3_08-R3 | ecosystem: Engineered > Bioreactor > Anaerobic >... | reverse complement strand
CTGTCTAAAAATATCAACCGGCTTCTCCTGTCAAGTCTTATTTTCACCTCTTGACAAAAAAATACCAACCACTTCATCTAATCTTTAGAACTATCAGTCATCAATCAACATAAGCTAACTAACAACCAATGTGACAAAATTTACAAACTATGCTTTTTCTGTCAATATAAAAATTTAAAAAATCTTTATCTCCTTGACAAAATCCTCACTATATCTACCAATTATCAAACATATAAATATATTGATTTTTTTCTTAGTTCGTCTTACTTTAACCACTCTCTCTTCAAAACTACTAACCAAAATCTCATATAGTTTTATCGAAAAAGCGGTAAAAAGTATCCTTTTAAAAAATTGATTATTTTGATAAAATCAAAAAACCGAACAGACGTTCGGTTAAGAAATTTACATTAAAAAGCAAATCAATATATTCGCACAAGAATATAGCTATTTTATTTATGATATTTTTTAAGAAAATCTTCTACTTCAGGGATTCCGCCTTGTAAAACAATATAGCCATTATAAGGTTCGCCGGGGGTAATATCACGAGATACAGGAGTAAGCATAAATCTTTTTACTTCTTCAGGGTCATTAGTTTGTCCGAGAGTCCAACCTAATTTTATATATGCAGTTTCAGGTAACATATTTTCACCGGGAACAATACCAAGGCTCATCAAGTCTCTACCGGTATCATAGACAAACATATGAACATATCCCCATAGAGTTTGAACAGTCATAAAAATATGTACTCCTTTATCAACAGCTCTTTTTATTGCAGGATATACAGGTTTATTGATATGCCCGAGTCCTGTACCAATAATAACTATACCTTTATATCCGTTATCAACTAAGGCATCAATAATATCCGGTTGCATATTAGGATAGTAATATACCATAGCTACTTTTTCTTCAAAAAAAGGTTGAACAATAACTTTTTTATCTTTACGTCTTTTATTATAATCTTGTTTTATTGGTTCGATGCAACCGCGTTTTACAGTTGCGAGAGGAGTATCGCCGATAGTACGGAAAGTAGAACGGTAAGAGGAATGCATTTTCCTAACTCTGGTTCCTTGATGTAATAAGCCATATTCATCGCTTGTTGGGCCAAACATACACACCATAACTTCTGCAATATCTGAATAACCTGCAGTATAGGCAGCATGAATAAGATTTAAAGCAGCATCTGAAGAAGGTCTATCAGATGATCTTTGAGAACCGACCATAACAACAGGAATAGGTAAATCTTGAAGCATATAAGAAAGGGCAGCTGAGGTATAATGCATAGTATCAGTTCCGTGTCCGATAATGATACCTTCGGTTCCTTTTTTTACTTCTTCACCGATAGCAACAGCGAGTTTTTTATATTGTTCCGGTCCCATATTTTCAGAAAAGACAGCAAAAAGTTTTTCTGTATCCAAATTACAAATATCAGCAAGTTCAGGAACAGCACCATAAAGTTCTCCCGGAGAGAAGGCAGGTATAACAGCACCGGTTCTATAATCTAATCTTGAAGCTATAGTGCCACCGGTACCGAGTAGTTTTACGTTTGGGAAACCCTCTGTATAAGGAAATTCCTTTTCAGGAATTTTATAATGAGCTTCTTTATAGCCTTTTTCTTTCATAGAAATAATTGTATCAATATCAATACCAACATTATAACCGGTAATAAGTTTAATAACAATATGTTTATCATCATCATTTTCAGATCGCGGCAAGATAATACCTTCAAAAAGTCCTCTTGAGGTTTCGATGACACAATCTCCCCATACTCGCATTTTATATTTTTTTAAAACATTTAAGGCTTTACCTTTATATCCTTTGAATACATCAAGCATTATATCATTCTCCTTTTCTGATTTTTTTAGTTACGATAGATTTTAATTCGGCGAGAGAAATATTACCGATTGCGATATGATTAATTTTTCCCATAACCCATCTTATTTTAGCAGCGTCTTGGTCAGCAGATTTTTTTGGGAAATTATCATACATATCAGAAAGGATATCGATTTGATTAATTATAAAATCATTTCTATATTTTTCGAAAGAAATCAAGGTTAGGATTGATTCAAAGCTTATATGTTGATTTTGAGAAAGCACAGGAAGCATTTTATAAATTAGATCAAACTCTATATCTCTATGCTGTAAAAATTTAATTAAGTCATAGATAAGATTAAAATCAAATTTTTCTTTTATATGCCCTGCGAGATTTTTTATATTTTGAGCAAAAATCAAGCTAATTTTCTTATGAGAAAGGTTAAAATCATTAGAGATTTTTTCAATTAACGGCATTAAGTTATTTTTTAAAATATATGTATAAGCCTCATTAGGCACTTTCCATTCTTTTAATTGGTCAAATCTGAAACTTAAATCCGGAGGTGAATCTTGGCAAGCTTTATCAATAAAATCTTGAGTTATAGAGATTGGTTTTGAATCTGTATCAGGGTACATTCTGTCAGGACCGGGTAAAACTCTTTCAAAGATAGTGGTCCCGTCCGGGATAGATTTTCTAGTTTCATTTGGTATTCCTTCAAAGGCTAACAAAGCTCTTTCTTCAATTGTTTCAAGAGCAGTTTTAACATCTGATTCCGGAGCGATAAAAACAAGTTGAGCGTCATCTTCATTTGCTTTAAGAATCTCAGCAATTCTTTTCCAATCGTTTGGTTTAAGCGAGGGTATTAATTCTTCAGAATGAATCATATTTGGCTTTTCAAGGCAAGCAATTACTTTAAGTCTATCAGAAATTTCATCGGCAAAGATTTTACAGGGTTGAGTAAAATGAGAAAGAATCTCTTTAAATTTCGGTAGATTTACTGCATAAATTTTACAATTATCAGCTATAGCTCTATTTAAAAAACTAATATGTTTCCACTCTTCAGTAAAAAGTTCTTGAGCATTAATCTTCCATTTTTTTATATTATTAACTCTTTCATTGAGAATTTTCTTTATTTCAAGCAAAGCGACTTGTCTAAATGCTTCATTATGGGTTAGAAGAGGGATCCATTTAATATGAGCGACCCCCTTAATTTCGATTCTTGTGCCGCCTGTGACACTTACATTCACATCTTGTCTTGCAGCTCCGATACCGGTTCTAACATTATTAGTACTTCTTGCGATAAATCTAATATTTTGACAAGCTTCAGCAGCCTCAAAAGGTGTAAGCATATCAGGATATGTCACAGTTTCAATCAAAGGCATTCCGAGTCTATCAGCAAAATACACTCTTTTATGACCAATATCAGATACTTCTCTACAACTATCTTCTTCAATACTAAATTGAATTAACCTGATTTTCTTATTAGAAATTGGTATTTCGCCTTCGATACCAATGATAGCAGTCCTTTGAAATCCGGTCGGGATACTACCATCAAGATATTGTTTTCTGGTTATATGAAGTTCCCCCACAAGATTAGTTTTTGAAAGGTTAGCAATTTTTATAGCACATTCTAAAGCTTGTTTATTAATAGGAAAAGGTGGAGTATCATCCATTTCATAAGTACAGGATGTTTTATTATTAATTCTATATGTAATCTCTTTTTTTGTTTTAAATTCCATAAGTGCGGTCCCGTCATACTCACCGAGTTCACTTAATGTTGGACGCATATGTCTTACAATTTCTGCATCATAGTCATTAAAATTATGATAATGCCCTGCTTTACACCTACAAAACAATTTTTTATCAGTTTTTAATTGTTGATGAACTTCTAAACCACACATAAAACCTATCTTTTGATAATCTTCATATTTTGCTTGATTAAGGTCAATCCAGCCAACTTTTTTCTTGCTTTTCTCACAGTTTTTCTGCCAGATATTTTTCATATTGCAACCTTTCAATGGACTTTTTTTAAAAGATATTTTTATTTTATATCTTGTCAATCGTTTTTTTAAGAATTATTTAAAATTTTTTATAACAACTCAATTTTTACTCTAATAAAGGCTATTATTTTAAACCATTGTTCTACAAGCTTTCCGGTTTGTAGCGTGCAAGCAAGGATGCTCGCACAACAAATAAAAGGTGCAAGCAAGGATGCTTACACAACAGATAAAAGGTGCAAGCAAGGATGCTCGCACAACAAATAAAAGGTGCAAGCAAGGATGCTTACACAACAGATAAAAGGTGCAAGCAGTATGCTCGACAACAAAACAAAGTACTAACAGGAATATTTGCAAGAGAAAGAAAAAAGGCACTGTTTTACCAGTGCCAAAGTAATATATATCTTTTATTTAATTATTCTTCAGAATTATGTTGATAAGCATCGATAATAGGTTTAGCGAGTTCTTCAGGTAATTTCTCATAATGTGAGAATTTTTGCTCAAATACACCACGACCTTGAGTTAGAGATTTAAGATTAGGGAAATAAGAAAAGAGTTCAACGAGAGGCATAGTAGCTTTAAGAATTTGTTTTTTACCTTGCTGTTCCATACCTTGAATTTTACCACGTCGAGTTGAAATATCACCCATAACATCGCCAAGATATTCATTTGGAATAATAATTTCAATAAGATGAATTGGTTCAAGAATAATAGGTTTAGCCATCATAAAGCCTTCTTTAAGACACATAGATGAAGCTATTTTAAAAGCCATTTCAGAGGAGTCAACATCATGATAACTACCAAAATAGACATCAACACAGATATCAACAACATTACAACCGGCGATAATACCTTTTTCCATAGTTTCATTTAGTCCTTTTTCGATAGCAGGAATAAAGTTTGATGGAATAGTACCACCAACTATGGAATTAATAAACTTAAAGCCTTCGCCTCTTTCGGTTGGACTGATTCTAAAATAAACTTCGCCATATTGACCTTTACCACCTGATTGTTTTTTGTGGCGATATTTATGATCAGCTTTACCCATAATAGTTTCTTTGTAAGGAATTTTTGGTACTTTAAGTTCGGCTTCAACCTTATATCTTGATTTTAGTCTTTTTTGGATTAGGGTCATTTGTTGTTCGCCCATACCTGCTAAGACATTTTCATGAGTTTCTGTATTGATAGTAGCAGTAACAGTAGGGTCTTCACTAAGAAGTTTTGTTAATGCTTGACCAATTTTATCTTCATCGTTTTGATTAGCAGCTTTGATTGCTTGCCAGTAAACAGGAGTAGGTAATTTCACTTCTTTATATTTCATTTTACTATTTGGAGTCACGATAGTATTAAGACCTTTAGCAACTTTAAGTTTTACAAGTCCGCCAATTTCTCCGGCTTTAAGTTCTTGAGCATCACTTCTATTTTTGCCGATAAAATAATACATAGAAGAAACCTTATCTTTAGAATCTTTTTCAGGGATAAATACATCCATACCGGATTTGATTGAGCCGGAAAATATTCTTGTAAACGCAACATCACCCATATTAGGGTCAACTACTGATTTAAATACATAAGCTAAAACTTCACCGTCAGGACTACAAATAAAGTTTTCAGGTTTATTATCATTAAAAATCTGAATGTCATTTTTAGCTTCAGGAGAAGGAAGATATTCAATTATAGCATCTATTAAAGCATTTACGCCAATATTTGCAATAGCAGAACAACAGAATGACGGTACAATAGTTCCCTCAATCAAAGCTTTTTGCAAACCTTTTTGTAAATCTTCATTTGATAGTTCCATACTTTCTAAATATTTTTCTAAGAGTACTTCATCGGTTTCGGCTACAGCTTCAGTCAAAATACCTTTAGCAGTTTCATAATCATCGTTAGAATCAGCAGGGATTTCTGCAGCTTTTCCGTCAATATATGCCTTGCCTTTAACAACATCAATCACACCTTTAAATGAAGATTCTTTACCGATTGGGATTAAGATTGGGGCACAAGTGATATTAGAATTTTCTTTAATACTTTCAAGCACTTTAAAATAATCAGAATTTTCAAGTTCCATTTTATTTACAACTACAGCCTTAGTAACCGGATTATTTTCAAGTAGTTCCAAAGATTTTTCTAAACCTACCTCATAACCAGCTGTTGCGTTAGCAATAATTAAAACGGACTCTACAGCACTTGCAGCAGTAATTTGATCTCCTATAAAGTCACCATAACCGGGTGTGTCAACCATATTAATTCGGAAATCTTTCCAGTCAAGATATGCTATTGAAGATACTAAAGACATTTTCTTTTCAATTTCATCTGCGTCAAAGTCCATAGCAGTATTACCGTCATTGACTTTGCCAACACGGGATATCATTTTAGAATTAAAAAGCATTTGTTCGATTAAGGTAGTTTTACCGGCATTACCGGAGCCTACAAAAGCGACATTACGGATATTTTTCATCGCATAATTTTTCATCTTATCCCCCGTATATTATTATTTACGAATTTATGCCAAATAAAAGTTTTAAACAAAAATTGTCAAACTAAATTTTTGACTTTTTTTAGAAACAATCAATCTTAATAGCATTTATATTAACATTAACAAAAAAAACTTGCTAATTTTTTGAAATTAAAAATAATGACTTTTAAAATACTGAATATTTTTTAAAGGAGTATAATTATGAAAATTACTGTTGCAGGGACAGGTTATGTAGGCTTATCTATTGCTGTTTTGTTAGCTCAACACAATGAAGTAAAAGCTCTTGATATTTTACAAGAAAAAGTTGATATGATAAATAAGAAAAAATCTCCGATTGTTGATAAAGAAATTGAAGACTTTTTATCCAATAAAGATTTAAATCTCACTGCTATGACTGACACATACAAAGCTTATAGTGATGCAGAATTTGTAGTTATTGCTACTCCGACCGATTATGATCCCGAAAAAAATTATTTTAATACAAGGACTGTAGAAAGTGTAATTGCAACCGTTTTAGCAATTAATCCGGATGCCGTTATGATTATTAAGTCAACTGTTCCTGTAGGATATACAAAAGAAATCAAAGACAAATTCCAAACAGACAATATAATTTTTTCCCCGGAATTTTTAAGAGAAGGTAAAGCTTTATATGATAATCTTTATCCATCTCGTATCGTAGTAGGAGAAAAATCTGATCGAGCTAAAAAATTCGCAGACTTACTTGTCCAAGGTGCTATCAAAAAAGATATCCCGATTCTTTTTACAGATCCTACTGAAGCAGAAGCTATTAAACTATTTTCTAATACCTTCTTAGCTCTAAGGGTTGCTTATTTTAATGAACTTGACACATACGCAGAAATCAGAAACCTCAACACTAAACAAATTATCGAAGGTGTAGGGCTTGATCCAAGAATTGGCAATCATTATAATAACCCTTCTTTTGGTTATGGCGGATACTGCTTACCTAAAGACACAAAACAACTTAGAGCAAACTATGAAGATGTCCCTAATAATATAATAGGTGCAATTGTAGATGCTAATCGAACAAGAAAAGACCACATTTCAGATATGATTTTAAAAAGAAATCCCAAGATTGTAGGCATTTATAGATTAACAATGAAAACAAATTCTGATAATTTTAGAGCTTCTTCAATTCAAGGCATTATGAAAAGAATCAAAGCAAAAGGAATTGAAGTTATAGTCTATGAACCTGTTCTTAAAGAAAAAGAATTCTTTAAATCCAGAGTTATTAATGATTTAGATGAATTTAAAAAAATATCCGATGTCATAGTTACAAACAGACTTTGCGAAAAACTACGCGATGTAGAAGATAAAGTTTATACAAGAGACTTGTATAGCCGAGATTAATCACTCTTACCTTTTTGAACTTGAGTCTCTAATCACGAAATGAGAAAGGACTTAAGGACAAAATGTTCTACAAGCTTCCAGCTTGTAGCTTCATAAAATATTGAATACCTATTAGTTAAGGTTTTGAATGCAAGCAGGGATGCTCGCACAACATTAATTTTGAGACAGTCTCTTAAAGGCTACCCCAAAATGCAGAAAAGTCCTATAAGCTTCCAGTTTGTAGTTTTATAAAATATTGAATACCTATTAGTTAAGGTTTTGAGTGCAAGCAGGGATGCTCGCACAATATTAATTTTGAGACAGTCTCTTAAAGGCTACCCCAAAATGCAGAAAAGTTCTACAAGCTCCCGGCTTGTAGTTTCATAAAATATTGAATACCTATTAGTTAAGGTTTTGAGTGCAAGCAGGGATGCTCGCACAACATTAATTTTGAGACAGCCTCTTAAAGGCTACCCCAAAATGCAGAAAAGTTCTACAAGCTCCCGGCTTGTAGTTTCATAAAATATTGAATACCTATTAGTTAAGGTTTTGAGTGCAAGCAGTGATGCTCGCACAACGTTAATTTTGAGGCAGGCTATATAACGCCGGTTTCAAATCATATTTATTTTGTTCATTGCAAATCAAGTCCGACTTACAAAATAAAAAGCTGTTGAATAATATCGTAACAATTCCACAAATCATAAGTTAGTCTATCAAAATGTTTATTTCTTAAGGAGATATATGAAATTATATCAATTTGCAATATTTATTGTAGTGTTTTTAACAGTTTATATTGGGAGTTCATTTGTTGTTATCAATCACATAATGAACCTTATAAAACCCTCAAAATACAGATTAATAATTCTAACAATCTTAATATTCATAAATCTTAGCTTTATTATTGGCAGATTATTAGCGAACTACATTCCCCTTGAACTATCGGCATTTCTAACTCGAATCGGATATGTTTGGATGAGTCTTTTGACATATATGTTTTTATATAGTGTGATATTTTTAATTTTGCAAAAGTTCAATATAGTACATATTACTGAATCATTTAAGATAAGTTTATTAGTTATAGAAACTATCTTTTTTATTGGATTATTTTTAATAGGTTATTTCTTAGCAATAAATCCGATAATCAAAACCTACGATATTAAAATTGCCAAAGAATTTAAAACACCATTGAAAGTCGTTCAACTCTCAGACCTACATCTCGGATATATGTACACAGAACAGATGTTTGAAAGAGTCGTAAACAAAGTCAAAGAGATAAACCCTGACTTAATCTTAATTAGCGGAGATTTCTTAGAAAATGAAAACGGATACGCAGCCAAAAAGGATATAGCTAAATCTATTAATCAGTTAAATCCAAAATACGGAATATTTTTTAGCCCGGGAAATCACGAATATATTAACAATATCAGTGAAAGCTTAAAATATATCTCAAGCTTAAATATCAATATTCTTAGAGATAGTACTATAAAAATAAATAATGAATTTTATCTAATTGGCAAGGATGATGAATCAGCCCCAAGATTTACCGGAAATACTTTAAAACCATTAAAACACTTGATTCCTTCAAACTATTCTACACCACCTTTAACTATACTTATGACTCATCAAATCAAAAATCATAAAGATTTTACAGACAAAGGACTTGATTTAGTTATCTCCGGACATACCCATCAAGGTCAATTCTTTCCATGGAATTTGGTTGTTAAACTACTCTTTGATATATCCTATGGTTATGAAAAATGGGGTGATACAAATTTTTATGTAAGTTCCGGTACCGGTTTTTGGGGTCCACCTTTTAGGTTAGGTACAAGATCAGAAATCGTTGTATTTAACTTAAGCCCGGAAAATTAAAAACTACATTATAAAAAAACTGACAACATACTAAAAAATCAATTAGTTAACTAACTCAAATCTACACTTGAACTATAAGGGACCTCCAGGATGGAAAAAGCATCTTGGAGGTCCCCTATAAAAAGCTAATAAAAACAATAAAATAATATCAATCATTATCCTGGAAACATCCTGAAGCTATCTCAAAGTATTAAATAACTAATCAAATTAGAAACAAGACAGCTCATTGAATCTGTCTTTGCGAACAAAGTGAAGCAATCTAATTATCTAATCTATAAGCAGTTATAAGATTACTACGCCTCGATAGTAAAGACAAAATTTCTCAAAATTTTATTTGCATTAGTGAACATTTAACAGCATCCTCCAGATTGTTGGAAGCTTATTAATTGAGGTTCTTAGAATTAAAGAGTTTTGATACAAGCAAGGATGCTCGTACAACAAAAAACAAAAGTACAAGCAAAGATGCTCGTACAACAAAACTATTTATTAATTTCTACTAATAATGAATAATGCTTTTTATTTTTTCTAATAATTCAGAAGAGGAGAAAGGTTTTAAAATTAAATGTTCATATCTTATCTTATTGAATTCTTTAAGAATCATATCTTTAGGATAACCTGACATATAAATCACAGCAACGTCAAGATATTGTTCCGGTAGTAATTCTTTAATCCTATAACCTCTAATATCCGGTAAGATAATATCTATTAACATAAAAGAAATTGGGATAAAATTTGCTGAAATATAATTAAGAAAAGCATTCCCGGATAAGAAAGATTTAACACTAAAGCCTTCCTTTTCTAATACTTCTTGAATCATTTTTAAAATCTCACTATCATCTTCAATAATAACTACAAACTTATCTTTTGAAGTCTGAATTGATTGAGTATTAAATTCTGAATTTTCTGAGAGTATTTCTTGTTGAGCATATAAAGGCAGATATACTTTAAAAACTGTACCAATACCTTGTTCTGAATAGACAGAAACTTCACCATTAGCCTGAGATATAATATTATAAACAATCGTAAGACCTAAGCCTGAACTTGTTTGCTTTGTAGAAAAGAAAGGTTCGAATATTCTTTTTTGGGTATTTGAATTCATTCCTATCCCGGTATCTTCAAAAGTAATTTGGATGTAATCACCTGCAGAGAGATTAGAATGGTATGTTATAAAGGCGGAGTCAAGAAAAACTTTATCTATTGAGATTGTTAATTTCCCACCTTTAAGCATTGCTTCTTTTGCGTTTACACAGATATTTAAAAAAGCTTGTTCAAACAACTCAATATCTATATAAACTTCAAAGTGTTCCTTTATGGTTTTATATTCAATAATTATATCTTCACCTAATAATCTTTTTATAATACTGATATTTTCTTCAATAGAAGAGACTATGTCAGTTTTTGTCGGATGATTCTCTTGTCTTTTACTCATCATCAACATCTTTTTTGTAAGTTGTTTAGCTTTTGAACAAACATCTCTAATTATTGTAAGCCTGTCCATTATTTCTCTTTTATCTTCAGATCTATTCATAGCTAAATCTGTATTACCAAGAATAGAGGTAATTAAATTGTTAAAATCGTGAGCTATAACACCTGATAATTTACCTAAAGCATCCATTTTTTGGGTTTGATATAACTGTTCTTCGAGTTTTCTTTGAGAAGAGATATCAGAATGAATACCAATTAAATATACAGGCTCATTATTTTCATTATATTTTGTTACAATACCTCTACTTAGTACCCATATATATGATTTATCCTTTTTTCTAAGTCTAAAAGAAATTTCAAATGTTTTTTCCCCGGAATATAATGAATCATATATTTTTTTTATAACTATTTGTCTATCATCCGGATGTAATAAATCTTTCCACGTTTGAAATGTAGGAGAAAGTTCATTTTGTTTATAGCCTAACATATTACAATAAGTTTTTGAAAAATTTGTCAATTTAGTAATAAGGTCCCATTCCCAAATACCTTCATTTAAAACTGTAACTAATTTTTCATAAATTTCAATGTTTTTATCAAGAGTGGATTTTAATTTATTGGATTCTTTTTTTTCAGATTCTAATTCTTTAGTTTTATTTTTTACTTTTTTATATGCAAAACAACACCAAACAATCAAGAATAAAATTAAGATTATTATTAAAGCTAATATAATTCCAATTATATTACTGCTAATTTTTTCATTGAAACTAAACCAATTTTCTTGAATTTTATGATACTTACCTGAAGTTATTAAAAAATAAAACTTTTCATTGATTTCATCTATAATATCTTTGTTTTTATATTTGCTTGCAAAGCAATAGCTTAACTTCATTAACTCCTTGGGATTAAAAATAATATCATCAATCTGATGTTTTGATATAAAATAATTACCGGCAACTAAAGAAAGAACTGCTCCATCATACTCGTTAAACCTAAGTCTTAAAATAGCTTCTTCAGGATCTTGAACTTCTATGACATTAGTATAAGAATTTTCTATCATATACATATTAATGATATCATCTTTTTGTACTAAAAGCTTTTTATCTGATAACTTATTAATATCAAATTGTGGTTTATCTTTTTGATAAAAAATTACATAAGATACAAGATTATGAGGGATACTAAAATAGTTATTTTTAGCTCTTTCTTCAGATAAAAACATACCGCTAAGAATATCTATCTCTCCTGCATTATATCGTCTTACAATATTTGCCCAAGAATCAGCATAAAATTCAAATGTATATGGGGTATAAGGTTCAATTTCCTTAAGAAGGTGAAATTAAAACCTTTTATTTCTCCATGTTTATCAACGTATTCATAAGGAGGATAGTTATTATCTAACCCTACTTTAATTGTTCTTGACTGAGCTAAAAGATTAAAACAAATAACCACAAAAAATACTGTTAGAACCAATTTCTTCATTTGTTCCTCCAATAATAAATAATAAACTTAAAATCTTACAATGTCAAGAAAAAAGATTTTTATTTTCGCTTGACTTATTTCAATATTTAAATTCTTTTGATGGCGAAATTTAAAAAGTAAAGGAGCTACATAATGAGAAATAATATTGAAGTTTCTAATTATATAGATGAAGAAATGATTTTGGACATTGAACCAACATCGAAAGAACAAGCCTTAGAAATGCTTATTGAAGTTATGAGAATGAGTCCAAAAATTAAAGACATCAATCAATTTCGCCAAGCAATTTTTTCAAGAGAAAATTTAATGAGTACCGGAATTGGTTACGGATTAGCCATCCCTCACGCAAGACTTAAAAGTATTGACGATTTTGTTATTGGTATCCTAAGATGTAAAAAAGGAATCAACTATGAATCTATTGATGATAAGCCGGTAAGAATCATTTTTATGATTGGTGCTTCCGAAACACAAGATAAAGATTATATACGTTTACTTTCCAAAATTATGATTAGACTTAAAGATAAAGAATTACTTGATAAACTACTACATGTTGAAACAAGCAAAGACATATATACTCTTATAACTGAAACAGAATAATGAATACAAACATACTTTTTATCTTCATAGGTATAACTATTATTTTTTCAATCCTTTTGGAAAGAGGTGTTGCAAGATTTAAAAGCCCTGCAATTTTAGCTTATATCTTAGCCGGAGCCATAATAGGACCCGGTGCTTTAGGCTTAGTTCAACTACAGGACATACAAGTCTTAAACTTTATAAATGTCTTAACTCTCGCTTTGATAGGCTTTAATGTCGGTTCAGAATTACGTATTTCTGAGCTAAAAAAGATGGGAAGTTCAATCATAACAATAGTAATTTTTGAGACTCTTTTGACATGGTTAGTTGTCTTTCTCGGTACAAGTATCATCTTAAAAAGTATTCCAATGGGTATAATCTACGGTGCCTTAGCAGCAGCAACAGCTCCCGCCGGCACAGTTGATGTAATCAGACAATACAAAGCACAAGGCAAATTAACTTCAACCCTGTTTGCTGTTATGGGCATTGATGATATTTTAGCATTGATTATTTTTAGTATTTCCATTCCAATAGCAAGACTATTAATTGTTAAAGGTCAATTTACATTAATGAATTCCTTACTTCACGCCGGAGGAGAGATTATTTTTTCCATAGGTATTGGAGTATTAAGCGGTTTCATTTTATATTACATCACACGAAAAATACATAGCAAAAATACAATGGTTTTATTGAGTATCGGATTATTATTTTTACACTGTGGAATTGCAGAGAAATTTAGACTTTCACCTATCTTATTAAATATGAGTACAGCAATTGTTTTAGTAAATAAATCTGCAATTATCTCAAGAAAATTTTCCGGAGTTTATACTGAATGGGCTCCACCTATATACTTATTATTCTTTGCCTTAATCGGCACAAGAATGAATATTTTTGTTATTTGGAATTATATCCCAATTATTGTAGTTTATATCTTAACCCGAACTCTTGGAAAATTTTGCGGTGCTTACGTTGGATGTTCAATTGCTAAATCACCAAGTAGCATTAAGAAAAATCTAGGCTACACTCTCCTCTCTCAAGCAGGTGTAGCTATCGGATTAACCTACGGTGCCGTAAAATTATTAGAAGAAGCTAAACTCTTCAGTTGTGCTGATCAAGTTATCAATGTAATGACTTCAACCACTTTCTTAATTATGTTAATCGGGCCTGTTCTTGTTAAATATGGTTTAAATAATGCAGGCGAAATCAAAGTAAACGAATAGGAAAAAATTTATGTATATGATAATTCATCTCTATCATGAAAAGTATTTGCAAGACCTAATACTATGCTTAACAGAAGTAGGTGTAGAAGATTGTATTGTTTTATCCGGAGAATCACTTGGCCATAAACTTGTCTTTGATATACCTCTCTTTGCAACTTTTAAAGATACTGTTGGCTCACAAAGAGGTTATGGAAATATCATTATGGGTATTGCCGAAAAAGAAGATATTGACTTATGCCTTTCCGAACTAAAACACGCCGGAATAAATTTTATTGATGACGGATTAGGTAAAATCTACCTTATTCCTATCAGTGAAGTATATGAGTAAAAGCTTTTAAATAGTTAAGAGTTTATTGAACAATATTTGATAATATGCAACTGTCTTTATATTTAATCCGGATCAATTTCAACAAACTTATGAAAATACGCACATAATTCTTTGTCTATCCTGTATGGTTTACCATCCTTAACATAAACACCTTTGACTAATACCTTACTACATAATTCACCTTTAGAATTATATATCTCTTGATACCAAAATGCCGAAAGCCTTGTGTTTTCGGTTATTTTTGTTAATACCATGATAGTATCTTCCAGTTCAATACCCTTTTTATAATCTATTTCGACACGTATTACATATAAAGAGATATTTAATTCTCTCAATCTTGAAATCGACATATCCATTTCAGATAAAGCCTCAGCCCTGGCTGATTCATAAATTTGCAAATAATTTGCATTGTTTAAATGACCATATAGATCACACTCAAAACCATAGATTTTTTTTATAAATTTAAATATCATCTTTCCTCCATTTTTTCATAATATTTACCTTATCCTATATGTCAAGAACAATTATTTACCCCAACAAAGCTATAAAACAGCTAACTTGACTTGCAACGAGAGAAACCCCTTCTTACTTTGCAATTAGTGACTAAAAGTCAAATACTTTTAAATTAAAATATATTAATTGACAATGTTTTTTATATATTATAAGATTATATCAAAGGAGTATAAAGATTATGTATTTATTAGCATGGTTAATTATTTTTGCATGGATTATTGGCTTCATTATCGTTATTTATTCAAGGAAAAAAGCAACAAAGAAAAAAACAAAAACAATCTACAATGAAATACATTTACCTCGTCAATTTGAAATCAATATAAGTTTTTCAGAAAAAGATAAAAACAAAGACAAGTAAGCTCTAATTAATAATATTTGAGGTATTTTTTAATACTAACTATATTGCTCATACAACGCAATTATTTAACAACCATCAAAATATCTTATCACAAATGAATTAATTCTTAATCATCATCTAAGCCGGGATATAATTTTTTTAAGCAAATAGGACAAAGACTATGGGTAAATTCTGCACTTGAATGTTGTCTAATATATTCTTCAACTTGAAGCCAATACCCGGAGTCATCACGTATTTTTTTGCAATTTGAGCATATAGGAATCAGCCCGGATAAATCTTTTATCTTTTCTTGTTGTTCTTTTAATTTTTTTAGTAATTCATTTCTTTCCACTTCTAATTTGTGTTTATATAACGCCATTTCAATTGCTATTTGCAATTCTCTATCTTTAAAAGGCTTTATAAGGTATCCGAAAGGTTCAATCAATTTTGCTCGCTGGATTGTTTTCTCGTCAGAAGCTCCTGTAATAAATATTATCGGGATATCATAATCTTTTTTAACAATTCCTGCAATCTGAATTCCATCAAGTTTCCCTGAGAGAATGATATCCATTAAAATAATATCAGGTTGAGTTTTTTCTAAAAAACTAAAAGCATCATCCTCAGATTCAGCAATTTTTAAAACATTAAAACCTATCTCTGACAATCTATGTTTAATATCCAAACCGACAAATTCATTATCTTCAACAATCAAAATAGTAATTTCACTCACTCAAAGCTCCAATTAGTTTCATTTATTTCCCAATATATCAATTAATAATTTAAAATCATTAACATAATCTTTAATTACTTCTACAAGAAGGATAGAATTTTTAGTATCAATAGTAGTGTAAAAGGCCCATCCTTCTAAGGATTCCAAAATATAACCAAATAAAATCAATTCTTTGGGTGGGATAAGGATATGATATAACATATCGCCACTTTCCTGTAATTGTTGAAATATTATTTGATAATTAATCATAATTTACTCTGCTTGCTTATCTTGTTTACTTTTCTTTTTAGGAGTATTAAGTACTAAATCAACTACACTATTGACATCTTTAGTAAAGATAAATTCTAAATTTTCTTTTGCTTCAGGTTTTAATTCTATCCATTCCTTTTTATTTGCTTCAGGCAATATTACATTTTTAAAACCATATCTTTGTGCAGCAATTATCTTTTCTGAAATACCACCTACAGGAAGAACTCTACCTGTAAGAGAGATTTCTCCGGTCATTGTATAGCTATGATTATAAGGCCTGTCAGACAGGCAAGAAACTATTGCCATTGTAAGCGTTAAACCTGCAGAGGGACCATCTTTTGGAACAGCACCCTCAGGGATATGAATATGCAAATCATATTTCCGAAATACATCTAACGGAATATTCCATTTTTTATGATATTTCTTGATTAAACTCTGAGCTGCTTTTGCTGATTCATTCATTACTTTACCGATATTTCCGGTCATTAAAAGCTTTCCGTTTCCGGGATATTTTAGTACTTCGATAGCTAAAACTTCTCCTCCGATTGGAGTCCAAGCCAAACCATAACTAACACCAACTAAATCCTTATTAATAATTTGTTTATCAGAATAACGCGACATACCTAAGATTTCTTCAAGGTATTTTTTAGTAATATTGATTTTACTAACCTTTTTTACTGTCAGATAATTTTTAATAGTTTTTCTGTAGATAGCATTCAATTGGCGTTCAAGTTCTCTTACTCCTGCTTCAGCTGTATAGCCCCTAATTACTTGACTTAAAACCTCTTCAGTAAAGTTAAAATTAATCTTTTTCCCAACACAAAATTCAATATCTTTTTTAGGTATCAAATGATTTTTGCAAATTTTAACCTTTTCATATTCACTATAACTTGACAGATGTATTACTTCCATTCTATCTCTTAAAGCATAAGGTATAGTTGCTAAATTATTAGCTGTTGCAATAAAAAACACATTTGATAAATCATAACCAAAATCTAAAAAATGGTCCCTAAAACTATTATTCTGTTCAGGGTCTAATACTTCCAATAATGCTGAAGCGGGATCACCCTTATAATCTCGACTAAGTTTATCAATTTCATCAATCATAATCAAAGTATTTTTAGTTTTTGCTTTTTTTAATGATTGAATAATAATCCCCGGTAATGCACCGATATAAGTTCTTCTATGCCCTCTAATCTCTGACTCGTCACTAATACCCCCGACAGATAATCTGACAAATTCTCTTTTAAGTGCTTTAGCTATAGATTTACCAAGAGAAGTTTTACCCACACCCGGAGGGCCGACAAAACAAAGTATCTGAGCTTTAGACTTTACATTAAATTGCATAACAGCAAGATATTCTAAGATTCTATCCTTAACTTTTTCAAGCCCATAATGATCATTATCCAAAATACCTGCTGCCTTCTTAATATCAACTTTACTGTTCTTTGGTTCTTCCCATGGGATGTCTAAGATCCAATTAAGATAATTATAACTAACATAATATTCCGGTGAATTAGTTGAAATCTTAGTTAATTTACTAAGTTCAGCATCCGCTTTTGCCCTCGTTTCTTCCGGTAATGGCAATTTTGCTAACTTATCCCTAAAGGTAATAAAATCTGATTGTTCATCAGAACCTTGTCCGAGTTCTTGATAAATTGTTTTAAGTTGTTCATTAAGATAATGTTCTCTTTGCATTTTATTGATTTTTTTTAAAACTTTTATATCGAGAGATTTCTTTAACTTTAAGTATTCTATCTTATCGTGAATAACTGAAATCAAATCAAAAAGAGCAACTTCGATATCTTCAATAGAAAAGATTCTTTGTTTTTGATAAGTATCTAAGTCAATATTTAATAGTGCTAAATAAAGGATTTGATCTGCAAATCCATAAGAATCTAATTGATTAAAAAATTCATTATTTAGATTTCCCTTTTGCATACCTGCATATTGTTTTAAAACATCTTTTAAATCATCAATTAAAATTTGTATATCTTGATTTTTATCCAGGCTAAGGTTAGTTTTTACAGAATCATCAATTAATCGATATTGGGAATGGTAAAAGTCTTCACTACATATATCCTTAATCTTGATTTTAAATTGAGCATTTATTAACACACGTAAGGTTTGGTCAGGTAATTTTAAAACTTGAGATATTACGCAAACAGTACCAATTTCGTATAAATCGTCAGGTTCAGGATATTTAGTATCAGCATCTTCTTTTTCTAATAAGCATATAATACATCTATTATTTTTAAGGATGGCTGATTTGACAGCATCCAATGATTTTTTTTTACCTACAATAATAGGGGTAATTGTCTCAGGTAACAAAACAATCTTTTTAATTGGCAATATTGGTAATGAAATTTTATTCTGATTCTTCAACATATATGCAATTTCTATATGATCGGGCATTAATACTCCTATATTATTTATTATTTTTAATTTTTAAAGATACGCCTTCACCACAATTACGACAAATTTCAAATTTACTTCTATCCTTTAAAATTGACTGCCTAAAACTATTAAAAATATTAGAATGCCATAATTTATTAAAAGATTTATCTTTAATATTACCGATTTTAAATTGATTATCTTTATCAAAACAACAAACTGCCATCTCTCCATTCCAGTTTATAACCGGTTGATTCCAAATACGATAGCATCTATTTTTTATTTTAAATTTAAGCTCAAAATTATCTCCCGTAATCTTATAACGTCTATATTTAGGATTTGCAGGCAAATAATTATCTATATCATCCTTTGAATAGATTTGAACAGTTTTTAATGAGCATTCATCAACACCAATTTCTTTAGACAGTGACTTAATTTCGTCAATCTCGTGTTCGTTATGTTTCATCACTAAAAATTGCCAGATAATATGAGGAGTTTTTGACTTTTTTAATTTCTTTGTTTCAACAATTGCTTTAACATTCATTAAAACCTTTTCCAAAGAACCGTTTACTCTGTATTTATTATAAGTTTCTTGTGTAGCACCGTCAAGCGAAACAATCAATCTATCGACGCCACTATCAATTATCTTTCCTGCATCAGGTAATAAATTTGCATTAGTAGAAACCATTAAATACATCCTCTTAGAATTAGCATACTCCATCATTTTACAAAATTCAGGATTAAGGAATGGTTCTCCTTGATTCCAAAGTATCAACATAAAAGAAAACTCACATACCTCATCAACAATTTTTTTAAATAATTCAAAACTCATATATCCACGTTCACGGCTTAATTGATCAGCACCGGAAGGGCATAAAGGACATTTTAAATTACAAATATTGGTAGGTTCTATCATTACAATAGGAGGGTAACCCCATACTATAGGTTTTCTTATTATTAAGGAAATTAGATATGAACACGCAATCTTTAATAGATTTATAAACCTTTTCAAAGTGAAAGCTTTTTTATATATTGCTAAATATTTTTTCAAATTAACTCCCTGTTTTCATATACATTATAATTGTGCCAGTAAGGCAATATTAGCAGCTTTATCAAGAATATCTATTTGATCGACAGCTTCCCAAAGATTTTCTGCCACACTAATACAACCGTGTTTATTCCAAATCACAACATCATTTAGTTTTAACTCATTTAACGTTTCTTGTGCTAATTCGAAACTACCCGCATCCAGTAAATTTACAACACCAATCCCATTTTGAATAAACAAACTTACTTCCGGCATTGTGCTGTTTAAAATTTTATTTATCTTCTTTTTATCAAAGTCATTATATTTATGACTAAATGCTATAATGTTTGTCGGGTGAGTATGAAGAACAGCCTTAATCTCGGGTTTTTCTTGACATAAATAAAAATGAATAAGGGTATGTGAAGGAAATTCTGAACTTGGCTTAGATTCTTGAAAAGCGACATAAATAGATGACTGTTCTTTTGAAATATGAGCAATACAAATATTTTTTATTGGATTAGCCATTATATCTCTAAATTTTGAACCACTTATTGAAATTAAAAAATAAAAATCGCTACATTCATTATATATATCGCAATCCATTTTCAAAAGAGATATATTTTTTCTTATTTTATAAACCGACTTTAATTCTTCAAATTCATCTAAACTCAAGCGATAAGAAAAATTTCCGGCATTTCTTTCAGCCCATCCCTTATCAAATAAAAATTTTGCAGTATCCTTAATGTCAATATATAATTTATCAGTAATACCTTTTTTGACCATAAGCTATATCCTATCTTCATTTTCTGATTTTAAATCTCTACTCATTAAATCAATCAAAGCATCCTTAGGGTTTTTATTATTAAATAGGACCTGATACATTTCTTCAGTTATTGGCATAGAAACATTTAACTTTTCTTTTAAGGCTCTAATATTCTTTGTTGTAACAACTCCTTCAGCGACCATAACCATTTCTGATAATATTTCTGAGAGCTTTCTACCCTTACCAAGATGATACCCCACAAAACGATTTCTACTATGTTGAGAAATAGCAGTAGTAACTAAATCACCCAATCCGGATAAACCCGCAAAGGTTTCCGGATTAGCATTTAAAGCTTGACCTAATCTTTGTATCTCAGCTAATCCTCTTGTTAGTAATGCTCCCTTAGTATTATCTCCAAAAGATAATCCGTCAACAACTCCTGCAGCGATAGCGATTATATTTTTAACTGCTGCACCTATCTCAACCCCTACAATATCTAAACTTGTATAAACTCTAAAATTTATATTACTAAATTCAGTTTGAACATACTGTAAAGTTGCTTCATTTTCACCTGCTACTACTACTGCAGTAGGAATTTTGCAGGCAACTTCTTCAGCATGAGACGGACCGGATAATGAACATATTTTTTTATGTAGATTAATAGGCAATTCATCCTTAATCACTTCAGACATTCTCTTTAAAGAACCTTCTTCTAATCCCTTAGCTAAATTTACAATTGCTTTAAAATTTCTTTCATTAATTGATTTAAAATTTTCTTTATGTAGTTCTAAAGTCTTCCTTAAATATGAAGATGGAACCGATAAAATTACAAGCTCAGGATTATTACAAAATGTCTCAGCAACATCATTTGTAAAAACAATATCTTCAGGAAAATATATATCTTTCAAATAGTCATTATTAGTTCGTGTTTTTTGTAAAATCTCTACGTTTTTCTTGGAATACTCCCAAACTCTGACTTTATGTGAATTATTACACAGCATTAAAGCCATCGCTAAACCCCAACTACCGCCTCCAATTATTGTAATTTCAGACATAAGCATTCCTCCATAAAGCAAAATATTTCAGTCACATTTTTTGTCAATACTTAAAAGGTTTGTTGAAAAATAAATTTATTGACATTGCATAGTTTTTATTATATTATATCAATATATAAAAACATTCAGATTATAAGGGGAAAATATGCTTTTAGAATTCAAAAAAGCGATTATTAAAAAAAATAAATTACTTATATTATGCATATCAATCATAATCACTTTATCTGCTTTATTCTATATAGATTATATCATCAAACAAGCAGACAGCGAACTAAAAAATGAACTGCTAATACAATCAAAAATATTACGCAATTCTCTTAATATACAAGATATACTTAAGTTGACAGGAACTACAAATGATTATGATAACCCTTCATACCTCAAGACACAAAAACAAATATCGAATATATTTTCTGCAAATGATAAATATATTTATATTTATCTAATGGGTAGAGATGAGCAAACACAATCAATCTATTATTTGGTAGATGGAATTAATTCATCTATTGAAGAAAATGAGCCTGAGATACCCGGTAAAATATATGAAGAAGCTACCAGCGAATTAATAGAAGTATTTGATACCGGAATTGCCTTTATTGAAGGACCTGTTGAAGATGAATGGGGTATCTGGGTATCTTCTATCATACCAATCTTTCACCCTGAGACAAACAAAATTATTGCTGTTCTCGGAATAGATATTGATGCCGGCGAATGGAAATGGATACTTACCAACAGGGTCATATCTCCTATCGCTTTAATGATACTACTTTTAGTTATTCTATACTTTCTGTTTATAATTCTACAATCTAAAAAAGAATTATCAGACAGAGAAACAAGAATATATAAACAAAGAACTGCCATTACTTCCTTTTTACTTGATGAAAATTTTACTCATCAAGATTTAAACATCATTTATAATAATATCAATAAAACTATAGCAGAAACACTAAATGCAGATATTGTCAGTATTTGGTTATTTTCAAATGATAATAAGTATTTAATTAGCCAATCTATATATAGAAAATATGAATCCAAATTTCATAAAACCACGAAACTCGACATTGAAGACATACCTAATTTTTTAAAATCTATTAAAAATAAAGATATCTTATCTATTACAGATACTCATAATAATCCTGCGGTAAGTGACTTATTAGAAACTCATATTAAAATCAATAATATTAGTTCATTAATAGATGCTTGTATATATGTAGATGGAAAACTAATCGGACTCCTCTGTATAGAAATAAAAAACACAAAAAGATATTGGACTCAAGATGAAGAAAATTTTGTTAATACTGCATCCACTGTTGTTTCACAATTGATTTCTCAACAAAAAAATAAAATTATTGAAGCAAATTTTCATGATACATACAAAGCTCTTATAACAACTCTTGAATCAATGACTGATGGCTTTATGTCTGTTGACTTTGATTGTAATTTAAAATATGTAAATCGACACGCAAGCAATATGCTGTTTAGTAATAATCAATTCAAGATTGGTGAATGTATCAAAAACTATATTTCACAACCTTTTCTTAAAGATATCGAAAATAAACTAATAGACTGTTTACAAAAAAAATCCACATCAACCTTTATTCTCTTTTATAAAGAAAAAAATAAATGGTTAGAATTTAGAACTTACCCAAATAAAGAAGGGCTTTCAATATTTTTCCAAGATATTACTGAAAAAAAACAAGCAGAAAAAGCAGTTTTAGAAAGTCAAAGACTAAGTGCTATCGGTGAAATGTCAAATGCTATATCACACGATTTCAATAATTATCTCCAAATAATCTCAGGAAGTATAGAAATTATTGAAAAAAAACAAACATTCACTAAAGAAGTTAAAGAATATATTGAAAAAATTAAACTCTCCTCTATAGATGCGGCAACAAGAGTTAAATTAATTCAAAGATTTACAGGCACAATAAATATTGAAAACAAATACTCCGTAATAGACATAAATGAAACTATTAATGATGCTATCCTACAAACTCAACCTATCTGGAAAAATTCTGCTGAAAGCAAAGGAATTAGCATAAACATTAATTTCAACAAAGAAAATATCAAAAATATTAAGGGTAATAATAGTGAACTCAGAACTGTATTTTTTAATGTTATTAAAAACTCTATTGACGCAATGCCAAAAGGTGGAGATATAACTTTCCAAACCTATATGAAAGAAGATAAAACCTTTATCAAAATCTCTGATACAGGTATAGGTATGGATTCACAAACTCAAGAAAGAGTATTTCAGCCTATGTTTACTACTAAAGGCTTTGATTTAGGTAAAGGTTTCGGATTAAGTAGTGCTTATAGCATATTAAACGAACACGGAGGCAACATCAAAATTGCAGAAAGTACCCTAAACCAAGGAACAACCATTGAAATTTCTCTTCCAACAACAGATGAACAAACTCCGGAACAAGAAAATAATCAAAATACGATTCTTGACAATAAAGTAAAAATACTCTGGGTCGATGATGATAATATGATAGGACAAATTATTTCTGATATGGCTGAAATACTCGGATATGATATTAAAATCTTTGATAATGCTTATGATGCCTTAGATTCCATTAAAATAAACACTTACGACATAATCTTTACAGATATTGGTATGCCCGGGATGAACGGATGGCAATTCCTTGACAAAATCAACGAACTCTACCAAGGAAAATTTAAAGTAGGTATCGTTTCCGGATGGGGAGATCAAATTAAAGATGAAGACAAAAAAAATCATACTTTTGATTTTATCTTTACTAAACCTATCAAAATGAACGAGTTAAAAAAACTAATAGATAACCTAACTTCCTAATTAAAAATAGAAAATAAAAAATTATTCTTTTTAAAACTATTAAATCATAGATTACTTACAAACCATCTAACATATTAGAGACTGTTGTATAATTTCAATTATTGTTCTACAAGCTTCCAGCTTGTAGTTTTATAAAATATTAAATACTTATCATTTAAGGTTTTTTAGTGCAAGCAAGGATGCTCGCACAACATTATCAAAAGTTGTTGTATAATTTCAATTATTGTTCTACAAGCTTCCAGCTTGTAGTTTTATAAAATATTGAATACTTATCATTTAAGGTTTTTTAGTGCAAGCAAGGATGCTCGCACAACAACATTATTCAACAGCCTTTATTAATATATAAGAGATTACATCAAGCTACATTCAAGGGACCTCCAAGATGCTTTTCCATCTTGGAGGTCCCTTGAACATCACTTACACAATTCATTAAATTTCAATCAATTAGACAAAATCAAAAATATTTAAATCTGTTAAAATAATTATACTAAACAAGTATCCCTGCTTAAACTAAATATTCCTTAACTACAAAAATACCAATCAATAAACTTATTAAAAGTCGTAAGAGGCTGTGCAAAAACAACTAAAATCTTAGCCACATTTTTCAGAGGCTGTCCCAAAATGCAGAAAAGTTCTACAAGCTTCCAGCTTGTAGTTTTATAAAATATTAAATATCTGTCACTTATGGTTTTGAGTGCAAGCAGGGATGCTCGCACAACATTAATTTTGAGACAAGCTTTGAAAACTTGTAAAATAATACTAATAATATTCAACAGCCCCTAATAAGATCAAATGCAAAAGAGCAGAGTACATATACTCTGCTCTTTATATTTATTTACTATTATCTTTTCATTCTGTCAATAATAGTTGATAGTATTGTATCTGAAGTACTAATAACTTTAGCATTTGCATCAAGGGCTCTCTGAGAAATAATTAATTTAGCAAATTCATCAGTTAAATCTACATTTGAACTTTCCAGATAACCGGATTTGATAACAGTGCTATTATTTTGTCCTGCCCAACCGGTAATTGCATTACCTGAAGAATTATTTGCTGAAAAAAGGCTATTACCTTCTTTTTGTAAGCCACCTTCGTTGGTGAAAGTAGCAATAGCAACTTGTGCCAATGATTTTGAAACACCATTTGAATAAATACCGGTAATAATTCCTTGATCATCAACATTAATATTATTTAAAACTCCAAGAGAATATCCATTTTGCTCAATAAGAACATTTGTCGATGCTGAATCCATTTGAGTCATCCCATCAAAGGCTCCGGGTGTTCCTGCATTTAAATCTATCTTCACTTCATCTGCTCCAAGGACATTAAATCTTAATTGATTACCATTATCATAATGGAATGATTTTAATGAACCATTATCATTATATAAAACTGTTCCGCTACCACCTGCATGAGGCTTAATCTTACCTTCGTCAACAACAATTTCCCAGAACCATTTATTTGAACCCGGAGTAGTATCTTGTGTATAATTAATTTCTATTGTGTGAGATTGACCTGCACTGTCAAATACAGTTATCGCACTATGATGTTTACCTGTTTCACCTTCTTGAACTGAAGAAAATGAAGGTACTTTTATAGAAGAATTGTTAGTACCTGCATTACTTGTAAAAGTTGACTCAAGTCCACGACCGGCAGTACCGGGAGCATTAACAATCTGTATAGATGTATAATTGTGTGAATCTGATAAAGTAGCATCAGTAAAAACAATCTGACCATCAACTATATTTGCTTCCATACCGGTAAATATATTACTATTATTGATATCATCAACAAAATCTTGTAATGTTGCTCCGGCAGTAAAAGTATAATTATGTGTTTTAGTAACTCCATCCAATTGAGTTGCGTGTATAGAAATAACTTCACCAACTGTATATGGAACAGAAGCTATATCACTTAACGAAGATACGCCTGTAGCAGGATTCGAAGTACTTGAATCTACATAAGTACTACTTGCTGTAAATATCTCAGTTTCAAAACCAATATCAAATCCGGCAGAAGTACCACTTGATAAATCGATAGAACTTAAGCTTTCACCTGAAGAATTATCTGTAAGAATGATAGTTCCTGTTTCATCCATAGTCGCTGTAACTCCATAGAAAGTATCATTAATTTTATTCAATAAATCCTGTACAGTTGTTCCGTCTTTAGTCTCTCCATACACAAATGTACCTGAAACATAAGTTCCGTCAGAATTTGTACCTTCAATATTGATAGTTCTATTATTTAAAATTGATGAATTTAATATGTGTTTTAAATCTGTAGATGTAGAAGCCGGTCTTGCATCAGCTGTCAATATTAAATCTGTAGCTTGAGTAAGACCATCAAGCCCGTTAGCTCCTGAGCCTGCTGACCCTGCAAAAGCAATTGCTATTGAATCATCATTAACATCTTGAATTCTTATATCATCAATATTTGTTCCGGAAACAATACCAACATTTGCACCGGTAAAATTCTCATTCATAAAATCAGCAATATCTTGTAATGTTTCATTTCCTGTTACAAAAGTATATGTTTCTGTACTACCGTTATAAGTTATATCAACAGTATCTCCGGCTTGATAGTTCATTGCAGGATCAGAACTGTTTAATTCATTAATCTGATTATTTACAAAAGTTTCTAATGAAGAGCTTGAAGTTCGGTTTTCAGTTGTAGCTGTATGATTAGCAGTTGCTTTAGGGGTTAAAAAGATACTAAAGTCATTTTCTCCGGCAGTATTAGCTATCAATCTTAAACGTCCGCTTTGATCAAGACTAACAGTTGCTCCATTTATTGCATCTGAACTATTAAATACTGTATTAATTTTATCGATAAAATCCTGCATAGTAGTTCCATCTTTACCATAAGTAAATGTCCATACCTTATTATCAGAATCAAGTATTTTTTGGCCATCTCTATTAGTACCTGTAATTTCGATAACATCGCCAAGCATAATATTATTTCCATCAACTAAAGCCAAGTCAGTTGCTAAAGTGACAGGCTCACTATCTGCAAGCAATTGATCTTTCCCAAGCCATTCCTCTGCAGTTGATGCATTTTTATTTAAGTTACAATAAATATCAACATCGGTAGTTGCTTTAGCAGGTTCTTTTCTACCAAATGGTAATACGATTTTTTCCATCGCTGTTGTTGAACGTAATTTACCATTTTCGTCAGCAGATCTGCCCATTACATAAAAAGCACCACCTTGTGACATTAATGAACCGTCATCTTGAATCTGAAAAGCTCCGGCTCTTGAATAATATTGTCTTGAGCCATCAGTAACAACAAAAAACCCTTTACCATTTACTGCCAAGTCAGTAATTATACCTGTTGAATCCAATGAGCCTTGTTTAAACATAGTATCAACACTAGAAATTGAAGCCCCTCTACCTATCTGCACAGGGTTTGCACCACCGAAATTACCGGCAGTTCCTCTTGCACCACTGATTGTTTCTGAAAGTGCATCCGCAAAAGTCATACGACTTGATTTATAACCTGTAGTATTTACATTAGCAATATTGTTTGATATAACATCTAATTGTGCCTGTTGATTTTTTACTCCTGAGATTCCTGAGTATAATGAACGTAACATTTTTATCCTCCGTATTTTCTTTTTTTATTAAATCAGTACTTCAGTCAATCCGTACTGTGGAGGCTCCCCATCAGGGTCCGGCCTCTAAATTTTACCTCTATCTACAATCATTGCACTGTCAATGTTTGTAAAAATGCTTTGGCTTGAATTATCTAAAGCAGTAATCACTGTTTTATTTGGGATACTTACTACATAAGCAACATCATCCATCATTATAAGTGATTCCCTACCGCCTTTTTGAGCTATTTGTTCTATAGCGTTTCCCAGTTTTGAACAAACTTGCTCATCCACTACTATATTCCTTTGTTCCAGTCTGTTTAAGGCATGTGCTGAAAAAGTTATCTCTTGAGATTGAAGTTTATCATTTAAGATTTGATGAAAACTTTTTTGCCTTAAATCATCAAGATTGTTATTGATTCTCTGAGTTGGTTCTAAACTATTGACCGGAATATTGGGTAAAGGATTAACTCTTTGAATCATAATTCCTCCAATTAACCATCGTTTGATCCCGAATCAGTCTCTTGTGGCATATTTACAGACACCACATCACCAATACTAACATAACTACCATTAATAACCAAATACGGAATACCACCATCATAAGAAATACCCGTTACGGTACCATTATTAAGTGTTTCAGATGACACAATAGTACCATCAGATGTAGATGCTAAAACTTGATACGTATAAATGCCTTCATCAGCCATAACTCCGTCTTTTGTCATTCCATCCCAATTGACATATCTTTCACCGGCTTTCATAGATTGTGCATCAATCTGAGCAATTTCTTTTCCGTCCTCATCAAAAATCTTAACCTTGACATTATCTGCATTTCCTAGTAATTCAAATTGCATCTTAGCTCCGTCTTCAGTCAATCTTACAGTATCTCCATAAGCAACAACATCTTTACCAATCATATTCATCATATAAGAGTTATTCATTGATTGCATCATCAAGATCTCTGTTTGAATATTTTCATTAATATTATTCAATGATTCTAATGAAGAAAATTGAGCTAATTGAGCAGCAAATTGATCATTACTCATAGGATTCAGAGGATCTTGATATTTCATTTGCATTGTTAACATTCTAAGGAAATCATCTTTTGCCATTACCGATTGACCGGTCAATGTTTCAGTTGCTTGTTGAGCTGTATTTGAAGATATTCCTACTAAATCCATTTTATTCTCCTTTTTCTATGCGGTATATTCAAATGTGTTGTAACCGAATTGTCTCTTTTGAGAAAAATCAGTTTCTTGTTTTTTCGACATTTTATCTTCTGATTTTGATTCAGTTTTATATGTAGAATTAGATTGAGTATATTGTTGTTTATCATTACTATGACTATCTAAATCAATATCTATCTCAATCTTTTCAAAACCAAACTGCTTCAAACTTGAACTTAGATTTTGAATATTTTCTTTTAATACTGACTCTTTTTCTTTTGATTCTATCTTGAATCTTATAGTTAAAGAATCACCCATTTTTTCGATTTGAGTATTTAATTTGCCAAGACTTTCAGTAATAACTTCAAAGCTTGTCCTAATCTCATATTTTGGGCTCTTACTTAACTCTGACGCCTTATTCATTATCTGTTGATATAGAACATCAAAATCTGCAGATGAACTTCTACTTTGGAATCCGGGTTGGGTTTCTACTGTGCGATTGTTCAAAGACTGATTGAAATTATTAAAAGAATGATTTTGTTGATTTTGATTTGAATTTTGTTTTTGCTCAGAGGCTTGAACTTGGCTTTGTTTGCTGTCTTCGTTTTTATTATTATTAGGATTTTCGCTATTAGAATTTTTTGATTTAAGTTCTTCTTTGATTGAAAGGTTTTCTTTATCAATAACAATTTCTTTATAATCAAATTGTCCGCCCTCATTTTGAACCTTAATTGTAAAAGGCTTTTCCTGAATGAAATGCTCTTTAACTAAATTTTCAGATTTCAGAAAACTATTTTCTCTGTTTTCTTGCACATCTAAAGTTAAATCTTGTTTTCTTTCATTCATATACATTGACTTACCCTCAATCCGATTTTCTTTTTCTTGATTATAATTTTGCAATCTATGTGCCAAATCATTTTTACGGGAAGTATTATCATTATATGAATGTCTTTCAACAAGATAAGCATTATTAAATATCTGATTTTTAGTAAGAGTATTTTTATTATTCATACTATTTTGAGTAATTTTTTCTTGTTTTACGGTAGAATTTTCTTCCAAAGATGAATTAAATTCTTCTACTTCCTCAGCAAACAAAATGTTATCTGCCCTTTTTGAGCTTTCTATATTAGATTTTTTACTCTTATTAGGTTTCAATACAGGTTCAGTCTTATCTTTTACAAAAAAATCTTCTTCTGAATTACTATGAAATTCAGTTTGAGATGCAATCTTAGAATTATTAAGCAATTCTTTTTCAGGATTACTACTTTTTATCTCAACTGAATTTGATTTATCTAATCCATTTAAAAATTTTTGGTCTATAGAAGCATCATCAGAATGTGAATTTGCCTTTACCTTGATATCTTTAATTTGAGCATCATTATTATCTAATTTTGATTTAGTAATTCTTTCAAAAATAGAGTCATTCATAATATTACTCTTTTGAGCAAAAACTTGTTGTTTCATCTTTGGACTTACATCAATATTCCTATCATCAGTTACATTTTTATTAAAATCATTATTGCTTGGTCTCTCATTAATTACAGTAAAAGTTTTTTCAGAATTTGATTTACTATTAGTTTTTTCACTTAATTGATTACTTGACTTTACCTGATTATTTTTGATTATAACAGATTTAACTTCATTCTTGTTATTTGAACCAAACAAATTTGCATCATTTAATTTTACTTTTATATTTGATAAATTCTCTTCAGAAGTCTCATCAGTCATACTCTCCACTTTTTGATTAACATTTATATACCCATTTTTTGGGATACTTACTTTTACTTCAGAATTAGTCTCAACTCTTGTACTATCTTGAATATCATTTTTTGTTGCTGAAACTAATTTAGATACAGTATTTAATAGGGATGCATTACTTGTATTTGTTTTAGTTGAATTTATTTTACTAAGGGTTGAAATAGTTTCATTATCTTCTTGTGGCATATTAATATTAAATATTGTAACATCATTTTTGTTAATAATACTTGGTTTTACTAATACCGGAGTAACCTTCTGTGATACTACTTTTTGAGTAATTGTTTTTGAGGAAATACCTGTCTTTAAAAAACTTAAAAAATTATCCATATCTTGAGCTAAACTTACTTTATTATTTCCTAAAAATACTTGATTAGCTACTTGATTGATGTCGGAATTAGCTTTATCTGAAATAACTTCTGTATTTTGAACAATAGTATCTACCTTAGCATTAATTGCCTTCTTAATATTAGTTTGAGGATTTGCATTTTGTACTACGTCAACAGTGTTTTGCTTATTTGACTTACCAGATAAAATCATTTCTGTAAGTGTTTCTGATTCATTGATTTGCTTATTTGTAAATTGATTACTACCAATACTACCTTTATCTGAGCTTACTTCTACATTTTGACCAAGAGTATCTACCTTAACATTAGTTGTCATCTTAATATTAGTTTGGGGATTAGCATTTCTTGTAACTTCAACAATATTTTGCTTATTTGACTTACCGGGTAAAATCATTTCTGCAAGTGTTTCTGATTCATTAATGAGCTTATTAATAAATTGATTACTACCAACACTGGCTTTATCGGAACTTACTTCTGTATTTTGACCAAGAGTATCTACCTTAACATTAGTTGCCATCTTATTATTAGTTTGAAGATTAGCATTTCTTGTAACTTCAACAGTGTTTTGCTTATTTGGCTTACCGGGTAAAATCATTTCTGCAAGTGTTTCTGATTCATTGATTTGCTTATTTATAAATTGATTACTACCAATACTATCATTATCGGAACTTACTTCTGTATTTTGACCAAGGGTATCTACCTTAACATTAGTTGCCATCTTATTATTAGTTTGAAGATTAGCATTTCTTGTAACTTCAACAATATTTTGCTTATTTGGCTTACCGGGTAAAATCATTTCTGCAAGTGTTTCTGATTCATTGATTTGCTTATTTATAAATTGATTACTACCAATACTATCATTATCGGAACTTACTTCTGTATTTTGACCAAGGGTATCTACCTTAACATTAGTTGCCATCTTATTATTAGTTTGAAGATTAGCATTTCTTGTAACTTCAACAATATTTTGCTTATTTGGCTTAACGGGTAAAATCATTTCTGCAAGTGTTTCTGATTCATTAATGAGCTTATTAATAAATTGATTACTACCAACACTGGCTTTATCGGAACTTACTTCTGTATTTTGACCAAGGGTATCTACCTTAACATTAGTTGCCATCTTATTATTAGTTTGGGGATTTGCATTTTGTACTACTTCAACAGTGTTTTGCTTGTTTGACTTAACGGGTAAAATCATTTCAGAAATAGAATTTGATTGATTTACGACATTTTTAGGTAATTGATTAATATTGTCATTTGAATTTTTTGTATGTAACAAAATCTTACCATTTTTTTGAAAAACATTAACTTGTTGATTGTTATTATTTTCATTAATTTGATTATTTATTTTTTTTCTTTCCATTAACCTATTTTTATTTTGTTTATTATTGGAAATATCTGATTTAAATGTTAAAACATCAACTGAACGTGTAGTAGTTTCATCATTATGAACAACATACTTTTTATCCAAAAAACTCTTATCAGAAGACGTTAGCTTTGAATTAGGTTTTTTATTGAAGTCTCCATTGCCCATATTTTCTTTTATCTCAGAAAATTTTAAATACTTGCTATCTTGTTTATTTTCTTGTCTCTTACTATCAGATAACATATCGTCATTTATTTCAGATGTTTTAATTGTTTTTTGATTTAGATTATTCCGGATATTTAAAATATTTTTATTTAAACTATCATCTTGATTTTGCTGAGTAATATTTACAGAATTAATATTTGCATTAACCTGCTTTTTTATATTGAAACTATGTTCATTGATTGAAACTTCTAAATTTATACCATTATTTATTTCTTGTTTTTCTTCATTTTTTTCAGAAAACTTTGGATTTTCAGTTTTTATAGTATTCTCTATCTCATTTATATTGGTATCAATTATGTTTAATTGAATAAATTGATTATTTATATTTTTCTTATCTTTTCCAGACAAAGATAAACTACTTTTAGGAAGTTCTTTTTCTCCTTGATTAATCAAACGTAATTGAGATAAATTTATTTCATTATTAGAACTACCTTCTATGTTTAAAACCTTTTTTAATGTATTTATTGATTTAAAAAAAGGAGTAACATCATACATTGTGTTATGGTCATTTACAAAGATTTCTATTTTATTTTCTGAAGCAAGATTAATTAAGTTATTCAAACTGATTTTTTGAGGAAATTCGACTTTATTATTAATGTCTTGGTTATTTATCTTTAAGAAAATTTTATCAAAACTTTGCTTTTCTTTACTCTCCAACTCATTAGTTTTAGCACTAAAACCAAAATTATTAATTAGATTACTATTTTGTTTTCCACTTAAAATTTGGTGAGTTAAATTAGTATTCTTTTTATTATTTGATAATTGATTTTGTAGTATCATCATTAACCTCAATTCATTAACAATTGTGAATATTGTGTTGCAATATTAGGAGGTAAAGCAGCTAAAACTTGAGCTACTTTTCGTTGATTCATATTTTTTAGAATATTAACTGATTTATCAGAGGGCATATTTTGCATAAGTTGAGCTATTTTTTTTGCATCCATATTATTATAAATTCTGGCTATCTTTTTAAAATCAAGTTGTTCTTCACTATCATCCGGAGGATTTAACATAACGTCGATTTCTTCTTCCAATTTGATAATCTTAGCATTAAGATCTTCAATAATTTTTGATTGTTCTTGCAATTGTTGATTTTTTACCTCAATAGCTTGTAATAATGTATTATTATCTCTAAGCATTAAAGACGCAGCATTTTTTAAAGAATCTACCTTTGTTGACATCACATTAAGAGTTGAGTCCATAATAGCTTGAAAATCTTTTTCATCAAGACTATTATCATCTTTTTCTGAATACAAGTCTCTAATTTTTTTAGCTAAAATTAAATAGTTTTCCTCATGCTCTTTGAGTTCAGTTTGAATTTCTCGTCTATTTAAAAAAGTTGGTTTCATACTATCAAGCATAAGGCTCAAGCTATCCACCGGTTGTTCAATAATTGTCGTATCAGCTATTAAAGAATCACCATCAATATTTTCTATCAATGATTCATCTTGTGATCTATTCATATAAACATACCCTAACAAAAAAACATTTAAAAACATCGATATCAAGAATATGATTATATAGACTAAACCATCTTTACTCATTTAAACATTCCTTCTTTAAGTCTATGATTTTGAATTGAGATTTCATCAATAAAAATTTGCTGTTCTTTATTATAAGCTTTTTTAAACTCTTCAAATTTTATTTCTTTTAATCTTTCAAGAGCTTTTGTTTCTTTAGATTTATCCAATAATTGCTTTTTAATATTGATTTCTTTAAGTTTTAGACTACATAAAGCTTCATTAAAAGCATCCTTCTCTTTTATAAGGGACTCTATAAATTTATAATGAAGCATAATTTCAATAGAGTTTGAGATTTTAAGACTTAATTCAGAAACATTTTTTCTTTCAGCTGAAATTTTTTCAGTAGTTACAGTAATTTTTTTCTCTGTCTCATATATTTGATTTTGAATTAAAAGAAGATTTTTTTGTATAATTTTTTCTTCTATCTCTTTTATTTCCAAAACCTTTTCTAAAGAAAACTTAAATTTTTTCATCTTACACCTCATTATTTTCTATACTAAAAATAATTGCAATGCTTATGCCAATACCAAAATCCACTATTTATCAATCGATTATAAAATCTTTAAAAAAAAGCTTGCCATAAAAACAACAAAATATTAATAGTGCCTTAAATACAAATAATAATGGAGGATAGCATGGAAAGAATTTATAATTTCAATGCAGGCCCGGGTGTTTTACCTGAAGACGTACTTAAAGAAGTACAAGCTGATTTATTTAATTATAAAGGTAAAGGCTTATCTGTAATGGAAATGAGTCACCGTTCCAAAGAGTATCAAGAGATATTCGAAGATGCTCGTGCTACAATGAAAAGAGTATTAAATGTTGGCGATGATTATGAAGTTTTATTTCTTGGAGGTGGAGCTCATACTCAATTCTTAATGGTTGCTATGAACTTAATCCAAGAAGGTAAAGTTGGTAACTACGTAGTTACCGGTTCATGGGCTGAAAAAGCTTATAAAGAAGCCAAAAAGATAGGCAAATTAACTCATATCGCAGCAAGCTCTGAAGATAAAAACTTTACATATCTACCTAAAACTTTTAATTTATCAGATAATGCAGCATTTTTACATTATTGTAGCAACAATACAATATTCGGTACTGAATGCCTTGACGATAGCATATTCCCAACTAATGTTCCATTAGTATGCGATATGTCTTCTGATTTCTTATCTCATCCAATTGATACTAAAAAATATTCTCTTATTTATGCGGGAGCTCAAAAAAATATTGGTCCTGCAGGTACTACAGCAGTCATTATCCGTAAAGACATTATTGACACCTTCAATACCGGCTTACCTACAATGTTATCTTACAAAACTCATATCGATAAAGATTCTATGTACAATACTCCTCCTACATTCCCTGTATATGTTGTAGGATTAGTCTTAAAATGGATAGAAAACAAAGGCTTAGAAAACATCAAACAAAACAACATCAAAAAAGCCGGATTTATTTATAATGTTATTGATAACAGTGAATTCTATACCGGAACTGTAGCTAAAGAAGATCGTTCATTAATGAATGTAACCTTCAGATTACCTAATGAAGATTTAGAAGCAAAATTCATCAATGAAGCTAAAAAAATCGACATCATAGGCATTAAAGGTCACAGAAGCGTTGGTGGATGTAGAGCTTCTGTTTATAATGCTTTACCTATTAAAGCTTGTGAAGTTTTAGCTCAATTTATGGTAGATTTCGAAAAAGCAAATAAATAATATACTATTAATAGTAGAGACGTCAATTGACGTCTCTTTTTTTAATTAAAAAAAAGAGCAGATTCATTGAATCTGCTCTTACTTTTTAATAATTTATAATGCAGCTTGAGCCGCAGCAAGTCTTGCGATTGGAACTCTAAAAGGCGAACAACTTACATAATTCATACCTACTTTATGACAGAATACTACAGAAGCAGGATCTCCGCCATGTTCTCCGCATATACCAACTTTCAGATCTTTTCTTGTTGACCTTCCTCTACTTGTACCTAATTCAACAAGTTGACCTACACCTTCTTGATCAAGAGTTTGGAATGGATCATTTGCTAATATACCGGTATTTGTATAAATAGGCAAGAATTTACCGGCATCATCTCTTGAATAACCAAAGGTCATTTGAGTTAAATCATTAGTTCCAAATGAGAAAAATTCAGCTTTAGTAGCAATTTTATCGGCAGTTAAAGCAGCACGAGGGATTTCTATCATAGTGCCAACCATATAATCTATACGAGTATTTCTTTCAGTAAATATCTTTTCTGCAGTTTGTCTAATAATTTTTTCTTGATTTTCAAATTCAGCCAGAGTGCCAATTAATGGAACCATAATTTCAGGTTTAGCATTGATATTTTTAGCTTTCAAATTAAGAGCTGCTTCAATAATAGCTCTTGTTTGCATTTCAGTAATTTCAGGATAAGTAATACCAAGACGGCAACCTCTATGTCCAAGCATTGGATTAAACTCGTGTAAAGCTTCAACTTTTTGACGAATCTTTTCAACGGGAATTCCCATTTCTTCAGCCATTTCTTGTTGATTTTTTTCCTCGTGAGGTACAAATTCATGTAGAGGAGGATCAAGAAGTCTTACCGTTACAGGTAAACCGTTCATTGCTTCAAAAATACCTTCAAAATCTTCTCTTTGATATGGTAAAATTTTATCAAGAGCTTTTCTTCTACCTGCCTCATCATCAGCAAGAATCATCTCTCTCATTGCTTTAATTCTATCTCCTTCAAAGAACATATGTTCTGTACGGCATAAGCCAATACCTTGAGCACCAAATTCTCTGGCAACTTTTGCATCTTTTGGAGAATCAGCATTTGTACGAACAAGCATTTTAGTATGTTTATCACATAATTTCATTAATTCTGCAAAATCTCCGGAAAGCTCTGGTGTTTTTGTATTCAATTTGCCTTCATAAACTTCACCGGTACTTCCATTAAGAGATATATAGTCTCCTTCTTTATATTTTTTCCCGTTTGAAGTTATTGTTCTTTCTTTGTAATTAATCTGAATTGAACCAGCTCCGGAAACACAGCATTTACCCATACCACGAGCAACAACTGCTGCATGGGAAGTCATTCCGCCGCGAGCGGTCAAGATACCTTCAGAAACATTCATACCTCTTAAATCTTCAGGAGAAGTTTCGATACGAACCAAGATGATTTTATCACCTTTTTGAGCCCATTCTTCAGCTTCATCAGCAAAGAAAACTATTCTACCTGCAGCAGCACCCGGTGATGCAGGCAAACCTTTTGCAATCGTAGTTGCAGAAGCAAGTGCTTCAGAACTAAATACAGGATGTAATAATTCGTCAAGTTTATGAGGTTCTACTCTATTTAATGCAGTTTTTTCGTCAATAAGTCCTTCTTTAAGCATTTCAACAGCGATTCTAACTTGAGAAGCACCGGTTCTTTTTCCATTACGAGTTTGAAGTAACCAAAGTTTACCATCTTCAATAGTAAACTCTAAATCTTGCATATCTTTATAATGATTTTCTAATTTATGTTGAGTTTCAAAAAGTTCTTTATAAACGGTAGGCATAACTTCTTCAAGAGAAGGATATTTATTTTTTCTTGTATCTTCATCAATATTTTGTAATTTTGCCCATCTATGAGAACCTTCAAGGGTAATTTCTTGAGGGGTTCTGATTCCCGCAACAACATCTTCACCTTGAGCATTAACTAAAAACTCACCATTAAATATATTTTCACCGGTTGCTGCATCTCGAGAGAAAGCAACACCTGTTGCACTATTGTCGCCCATATTACCAAAGACCATAGCTTGAACATTAACAGCAGTACCCCATTCTTCCGGATAGCCGTGCATTTTACGATAATAAATAGCTCTATCATTCATCCAGCTTTCAAAAACAGCATAGATCGCACCATAAAGCTGTTCCCATGGATCTGTTGGAAATTCTTTATTTAAAGTTTCTTTAACTTTTGCTTTAAATCTTTTTACCATTTCTTTAAGGTCGTCAGCGGATAGCTGAGTATCTAAATCTACGCCCTTTTCTTCTTTCATTTTTTCAATAATTTCTTCAAATGGATCATGATCTTCTTTTGATGTTGGTTTCATACCAAGAACAACATCGCCATACATTTGTACAAAACGACGATAACTATCCCAAGCAAAACGTTCATTACCTGATTTCTTAGCTAAAGCAGATACGGTTGTATCATTTAAGCCTAAATTCAATACTGTATCCATCATTCCGGGCATAGAAACTCTTGAACCGGATCTAACAGATACTAAGAGTGGATTTTCTAAATCGCCGAATTTTTTATTCATTATTTTTTCGATATGAGCAATAGCTGCTTCTACATCATTTTTAATTAATTCACGAACTTTATCTTTGCCTAATGAATTAAATTCTGTACAAACTTCTGTTGTAATAACGAAGCCTGCAGGCACAGGTACTCCAATTTTATTCATTTCACAAAGGTTTGCACCTTTACCGCCAAGAAGGTTTTTCATACTTGCGTCACCTTCAGCTTGACCGTTACCAAACAAATACACTCGTTTTTTGTTACTCATAAAAGACTCCTTTACTTATAGGATTTAATACACTTTAAATCAAATTACAAACAAACTTTTAGCTACAGATTTGTCAATGTTTTTTTGCAAAAAACCGGCAGTAAGTAACTGCCGGTATATTGATCAATTATCTATATAACTACCCAAAGAATTTTCTAATATTCTTTTAATAATTGTGATGCAACAATTCCTCTTTGTATTTGGTTTGTTCCTTCATAAATTTGCATAATTTTTGCATCTCTCATCATTTTCTCCACAGGATATTCTTTCATATAGCCATATCCACCAAGTAATTGAACAGCATCAATTGTTACTTTCATAGCAACATCAGAAGCAAAATATTTACACATAGCAGATTCTTTTGAATAATTTTTACAACCTTCATCAATCATTTTTGCTGTTTGATAGATTAATGCTCTAGCAGCTTCAATTTGTGTTGCCATATCAGCAAGCATAAATTGAACACCTTGAAAAGAAGATACAGGCTTACCAAATTGTTGTCTTTCTTTAACATACTTAGCTGCAACATCTAAAGCCCCTTGAGCAATACCGATAGCTTGAGCTGCGACCATAGGTCTTGACTTATCAAATGTCTTCATAGCTATCATAAAGCCCATTCCTTCACGACTGATAAGGTTTTCTTTGGGGATACGACAATCTTCAAAGATTAATTCCCTTGTTGCAGAAGCTCTTATACCCATTTTATTTTCTTTTTTTCCAAAGGTAAATCCGGGTGTATCTTTTTCAACGATAAAACAAGAACAACCTCTGGCTCCTTTGGTTTTATCGGTCATTGCAAAAACTGTATATAGTTCAGCTTCACCACCATTAGTTATCCATTGTTTTGTACCATTTAAAACGTAATAATCACCATCTTTAGTTGCAGTTGTTTGAATATTCCCGGCATCAGAACCTGCATTTGCTTCTGTTAAAGCAAAAGCTGCAAGTCTTTTACCTTCTGCAACTGCAGGTAAATATTTTTGTTTTTGCTCTTCAGATGCACCCAATAAAATCGGATAAATTCCCAAACCGGTTGCACCGAAAGCTAAGCTTGTTCCGGCATCAATCTTACATAATTCTTCGGTAACTACTATTAAATCTGTAACCTTACCACTTAATCCACCATAATTTTCAGGAACCATTACGCCAAATAAATCTGACTGTGCCATTATTTCTACTATATCCCAAGGAAATATACCTTCTTCATCATATTTCTCACGAACAGGTTCCATTTTTTCAACAGCTATTCTTCGTGCAATTTCTTTTAATTCAAGTTGATCTTCATTTAAAAAATAATCCATTAATTCCTCCGTTAAATGTCATGAAAAATCATATAATTAAACTCATTGACTTTAGTCAAGCATAAAATGAATAATATCCATTTTTTTATAATATAAACATATCAATTATGAGAAAATATGATTTTATAACTATTTAAATTGCCATACATTAAACTGCTAATAGAAAAATTTTCTATATCACCCAACTCAAGTATAAAATCCTCTGAAATAATTACGTCATGTATCCAAATTTCAACCTTAAGCTTATCTTTAGTTATTTGTAAAGCAAGTATGACATCACTATTTTTTCGTTCTTGATTTTTTTTATTATTTATATAAACCAATATTTTCTTGATTATCAGCAAGATATTTTCTCTTAGGAGCTCATTCATACTTTCTTCCAATAAACTATTATGCATAAAACTCAATTGTCTGTTGAATTCATACTCATTATTTGTTTCGTATGAATAATAAGTCCTCCCCTTAAAATCTTTATATTTGTCTAAAAAACAAATATTAACCAATGCTACATCATCCTTAGTTAAATCATAATTATTATTTTCAATATGTTCTTTGATTTGCAATGGCAAAGTTATTAAATCTAAATTCGGAACTAAACTATTAATCTGTTGATTAAAATCTTTAGTCCCTAAGTATTTCTGATTTTCGTCAATACACTCATATATGCCATCAGTATAATATAAGAATGATTCATTATCTTCATAGGTAACTTCTTGGTGTAAATCATTTAAATCTTTACCAACATCATCAGTCCAGCCCAAAGGCAGTACTCCTTTATTTACAAACAACTCAGAACTATTTATATGATAATTGATTCTTATTTGTGGAGGGTGACCGGCAGAAAAACTTTTTATAGTTTTATTTTTTGTATCAACTAGAGAGATTAATAGTGTTAGAAATTTATTATGAAACATCTGTTGTACCAATATTTCGTTTACTCTTTTTACTAAATAACTTAAGTTACTAAAATCACTATTTTCCTCAACAACAAGTCTGATTATAGATTTCACTGCTGTCATTAATAAAGCTGCTTGAAGTCCGTGTCCGGATATATCTCCAATATATATTATATATTTATCATCCTTTAATGGAATTATATCAAAAATATCACCACCGAGTAATTCGGAAGGATGATACACTGAACTCACCAATAAATCACTTTTCAAATATATCCATTTAGGTAACAAGTACTTCTGAACCTTGCCGGCTAATTTAAGTTCCTCATTTTGTTTTGCAAACTCTTCTTGTAATTTCTTTATAAGGGTCATATTTTCAATCTCTGTCAATGAAACATTTAAAGCTTTTTTCACCCTACTAATTAATTGTATTTCTGTCCATGGTTTATTTATATAATCCCAAGCTCCACATTCAAATCCTTTTTTCAGATGAAAATCATCCGATAAAGCTGTGATTAAAATTATTGGAATATTTTGTTTTATTGCTATCATCTGTTTACAAAGTTCAAAACCATCTATTTGTGGCATCATAACATCCAATAAAACAAGAGAATAATCATTAATTTTATATAATTCTAAGGCAATCATCGCATCTGAAACTGATTCTACCTCATAATAATTCTTCTTTAATTGATATTCAATTGCTATTAAATTTGCCTTTTCATCATCTACCACTAATATAGGTAGCCTATCTTTCATAAATACTCTCCCAAAATCTATAACGAATTTATTAATTAATATAAAACATTATACTAAAATTGTCAATGCTTTTTTAACTCATTTTTTTATTGTATTTTTGTTTTCTTATCTCTACACCATTTATTTTTTTAAAAAATGTAATATCTCTCTCAACATAACTAATGAATTATCTGTCCCTATCATAAAAAACTTACCATTCTTATAATCAAACTTTATAGCTTTTTTACCTGATACCTTATACATTTTACCTTTTAAAAAAAACCTTATACCCCACCCATAATAAAAAGGAATATTAACAATTTTTACTCCTTGAATATCTTCGTATAAGATTGTTTTTTTAAATAACTTTAAATTAAAGTATGTTACAACTTTATTTTCTGTTATAATTATATGCAATCTACTAAAAACTAACAACACTAACAATAATGCAATTATTATCAGAAAATTAACCGCATTCATTCCATTAATGTAAACAACCAATATCGTAGCAACTAAACCTAAAAGTAATATAATAATTACTTCATAACCCAATTGACTATGCTTATAAGCTTTCATTTTACCCTCAAATGAAAAATTCATTTACCTTTCGACAATAAGTATCTCTTAAAAATAGGTTAAACTATTCAAATATTATTAGATTACCAAAAAATGTCAATAAATATTTTTATAAATAATTATTTGTTTCCATTTTTTTAAATTATCTTTGAATTCAAGTAAATAAGTAAAAACCTTTTTACATGCAACGAATATAATTAAAAGATGCATAAAACAAAGATAGAATAATATTTAAGAGACTTAATATCTTAATAAAAAATTATTTTTATTGACAAGAGTATTTTATATTGTTATATCTATGATAAGGTTATATAAGGAGATGATATTAATGAAAAAGGTTATAATACTTTGTTTATTGAATGTATTTATTTTAAGCTATTTATATGGAGTAAGAAGTCTTCGATATTTCAAAGATGAAGCCAAAAAGAGAGCAGTTAATCAATCAAAAATTGATAGTCTTAAAGCTAAAGTGAATTTTGAGGGAAGCATAATTTATGACGACATTAATAATAAATTTAGATTATATAAAGGTAATTTTACAGATATTAAAATATCTTCAAACCCGGACTCAACAGAAATGAAAGAAATCTTTGAACAAGTTTACATAAAAGCAAAACCCTTTTTTATATATGGAGATGAGCCGGTATTGCAAGATAAAATGGAAATATCTTCAAATTCATTTTCAATAAAGTATTCCCAAGAAAAAAATGGGAAGAAATATGAAGGTCAAATCATTTATTTTAGCAAAGAAAAATGCTTCTTTTTTAAAAAATTAGAAGAAATAATATATCATGATATGGAAGAGTATACACGTCAAAGAACTATTATGCAGGAAAGAGCTGAAAGGTTCAAACAAGAAACAGGATTTGAAGGAACAATAACTCAACATTTTAGAGAAAACGGACCTATGAGATTTGGTAGTATTGGTGGTAACTTCAGTGATATTGTAGTTACTGCTAAAGAAGATACTGTAATTATGAAACAGGTATTTGAACAGGTGAGGGCAAAAGTTATGCCCTATGTCAAGGCAGAAGAAGGACAATTGTTTGCTGAAAAAGTAACTACAGATATAACTGTGACACGAGTTATTTATAATCAAAAAATCAACGGTTACCCTGTATATAGATCAGGAAGATTAGTTATTGATTATAACTTTTCAACAAGTGAGTTCATAATAACAGACAATACGAGAGAAATATCCGCAGAATATGTCCCGATAAATATAACGGAAGATGAGGCTATTGAAATCGTTAAGAAGCATTATGGAGAAACAAGTAATTCAATATTCGTAATTAGAACATTACAACCCCCGTTAGCATATTCTCCGATTAATGAAAAAGCTAATTTTAACTATTTCAAGCTTTGTTATTTAGTTAAATATAATGATATATTGCATCATATAGATCCTACTACAGGAAATATTATTTATTATTGGAAAATTCCGGTATTTTATTAAGGCTGTTGAATAATAATATTATGCGAACATCCTTGCTTGCACAACATTAATTTAAGCTTATTTTACCTGCATTTTGTAAATCAGATATATATTCTTTAAATTCATCATTAGCAAACTCAGATACCTTCAATTTAATTGAAACAAGATCGGTAAATTCAGTATCAGTAATAGTCAAATCTAATGTTTGAATTTTATGTAAAAAAACATTATAAAAATCATAAGCCATTATGCAATTGTAATTATAAAAGTCAATTATAGGTATTTTTTTTGTTTGTTCAATAGTTTTTTCAGCAATATAACCATAAGCATCAATTAGCCCTCTGACTCCAAGTTTAACACCTCCAAAATACCTTGTAACAGTTAGGCATACATTGGACAGGTCATATTTTAAAATTGCATTTAAGATAGGTTTCCCTGCAGATCCGGGAGGTTCTCCTGCATCTGAATTAAAAGGTATTTCTCCATTTTTACCTATAATGTAGGCATAACAATTATGATTAGCTTGAGGATGAAGTTTATTTATTTGTTGAATAAAATCACGTGCTTGTTCGAAAGATTCAGCATAATGAAGATTGCCTATAAAGGTAGATTTTTTAATTTTTTCCTCAAAAGTATAAGCACTTGAAATAGTATATTTCATAAAAAATTGGTTACAGGCATAATGTTTTATCTGACAAAAAATAGGTATCAGACAAAATCATTAGCCTGTAACCACAAATTTATCCCTTAATTTTTTTATATTCATTAAGTCCTGAAATAAAGATATTCATTGCCTTTCTCAAATCATCTTCGTTTAAAATATAGGCGAGGCGTAGTTCATTTCTTCCAAGACCGGGTGTAGCGTAAAAACCTTCAGCAGGAGCTGCCATAACAGTTTCATTATCAACTTGATAATTTTCTAAAAGCCAAATAATAAAATCTTCTGCATCTTCAATTGGTAATTTCGCAATAATATAAAATGCCCCACGTGGTTTTACGCAAACGACATCATTAATTTTTTGAAGTTCGTTAAAAACAATATTTCTTCTTTTATTATATTCTTCAAGTATTTGTTCAGTATATGAATATGGTAAATCTACACAAGCTGCTGCTGCCATTTGATCAACAGTTGGAGGACAAAGTCTTGCTTGAGCAAATTTTAAGATTGCAGTCATTAATTCTTTATTACGAGAAACAATATAGCCTACTCTGGCACCGCAAGCACTGTATCTTTTTGAAATGCTATCGCACACAATAGCATAATCTTCACAACCTTTAAGTTCTAAAACACTCACACATTTTTCACCTTCATAGACAAATTCTCTATAGACTTCATCAGATATTAAGTAAATCTTATTTTTTTGAGCAATTTCTCCGAGCATTTCCATTTCTTGACGTGAATATACAGTTCCGGTTGGGTTTCCCGGATTACAAAACATAAAGGCTTTAGTTTTATCTGTAATTAAAGCTTCAATTTTTTCTCTTGAAGGTAAAGCAAAACCTGTTTCTGCATAAGTAGTAAGTGGAACTAATTTTACGCCTGCCATAGTAGCAAACCCGTTATAATTTGTATAAAAAGGTTCAGGTACAATAATTTCGTCTCCAGGATTACAAGTAACATACATAGCAAAAATAATAGCTTCAGAACCGGCAGTTGTAACAATGATATCTTCTTCATTAACAGAAATTTGAAATTTATCAAAATATTTAACCAAAGACTGACGATATTCATCAAGACCTTGAGAAGGACCATAAGCTAAGACTTTTTCAGAATAATTATGATAAACATTCATCATAGCTTCCGGGGTTTCAATATCCGGTTGACCTATGTTTAAATGATAAACCTTAATGCCACGTTTTTTTGCAGCAATGGCATAAGGCATAAGCTTTCTAATGGGAGAAGCTTGAATCTCTTTAGCTCTTTGAGATATAGCCATTTCAATTACCTCTTTTTTATTTTTTTTTAACCATATTTTATTCAACAATTCAAGTGTCAAGTAAAGTTTTTTAAAAAAAACTTCAAAAAACAAACAAGGGACCTCCAAGAAGGAAAAAAGCATCTTGGAGGTCCCTTGCTTATTAGTGTTAAAATCGTAAAACAAAAACTAAAAATTCATCATAAAAGACACAATAATATCTATCATTTATATGATTCAAAAGGCAACTATTTTTTCTTGTAACTAATATTTTATTTACAATCAAAGAAAACACAAAAAAAAAAGAATTCAATTCTTGACAAACTACAATGATTTATAAAAATTGATATAAAAATATTAGGAGGCAATAATGACAAATGTTCAAAATGATATTCAAGTAAATTTTGACGGGTTATTAAAATTAGGTTACGGTATAATAGATGTAAGATACAGAGATTATGAAGTATCAAATGAAAACTTAAAATACATCATTACCAAGATTGATGGTGATAGAGATGATTTCTACCCTGAGATGCTTAAATATTACATAGGCAGAGACGTAAAAGATAAAAACGTTTACGAAATATGGATTGAAATATTAAAGCATAAAATTCAAATGAGTAATATTCTTGGCAGAGATGTCAGCATTAAAGTCGCAACCATAGATTACGTAGAAAATGGTCATCTTTAATGGATCAAACCCTCCTCTTAATCAAACCAAATGCAACTCAAAAAAAACTTACCGGTAAGATTTTAACTATAATTGAAGAAAATGGATTTGCAATAAAAGGCATAAAATCGTTACAAATGGACACTAATCTTGCTTCAAGATTTTATGAAATCCATAAGCAAAAAGCATTTTTTCAATTATTATTAGACTTTATGACTTCAGGAATTACAATAGCTGTGATTCTCGAAAAAGAAAATGCAATAACAGACTTACGAACTCTCGTAGGGGATACAAATCCGGATAAAGCCAATATCGGAACAATCAGATATCTATATGCTGATAGTGTAACTAAAAATGCAGTCCACGCTTCAGATTCAATAGATAATGCGAATAAAGAAATAAAAATAATTTTTAATTAAACTAAAAGGAGTGTCAATGAAAATATTAGTCCTCAATTGTGGAAGTTCTTCCATTAAATTTCAATTAATCAATATGGAAGAAGAGAGTGTTTTAGCAGAAGGTATAGTGGAAAGAATAGGGGAAACAACCGCCCTTTATACATATAAAAGTGAAGCTTATACAAAGAAAAAAAGAGAAATGTTAATAGAAGATCATAAAGAAGGCATTAAACTAATTTTAGAAAATCTTATGGATGAAACCCATGGTGTAGTTAAAAATGTTAACGAAATTAGTGCCATTGGTCATAGATTAGTACACGCAGGTGAATTTTATTCAGATGCTGTTAAAATAAACGATGATGTTATGGCTAAATTAAAAGAATGTTGCGTTCTTGCCCCACTTCATAATCCTGCAAATATAATGGGAGTAGAAGCAGTAAAAGCAGTAATGCCAAATACCCCCCAATGTGGAGTATTTGATACAGCTTTCCATCAAACAATGCCACCAAAAGCATACCTTTACCCCCTACCTTTAGATTTTTATACTCAACATAAAATCAGAAGATATGGTTTTCATGGCACCTCTCATAAATACGTCAGCCTAAAAGCAGCTGAATACCTCAATAAAGACATCAAAGATTTAAAAATTATCACCTGCCATATTGGTAATGGAGCATCAATCACTGCTATCAATAAAGGTGAGTCAATTGACACATCTATGGGTTTTACTCCTCTTGAAGGCCTAATGATGGGTACTCGTTGCGGAGATATTGACCCGGCTATCCCAATCCATCTTGTCAAACAATTATCATATACAATAGATGAAGTTAATAATATCCTCAACAAACAAAGTGGAATGTTAGGACTCTCCCATATTTCAAACGATATGAGAGAAATCGAAGAAGAAATCCTTGAAAAAAAAGAACAAAAAGCTATTCAAGCTCATGATGTTTATGCTTATAGAATCAAAAAATACATCGGGTCATATATCGCAGCTCTTAATGGCGTAGATGTCTTAATCTTTACCGGTGGAGTTGGCGAAAAAATGCCTATTCTTAGAGAATTAGTATTGCAAGATATGGACTATCTCGGACTCAAACTCAATCTTGAAAACAATAAAATATTTAATGATGAAATCGTTGATCTTTCAGCTAAGGATTCAAAAGTTAAAATTCTTAAAGTCCCTACTAATGAAGAATTAATGATTGCTATTGAAACTAAAGAAATTATTACAAAATCTTAAGAGATATTTCTATGAAAAACTTATTTCTTATTCTAATTATGTTAAGCAGTCTTGTTATAATTTCCTGCAATAATCATAATGAAAAACTGATACTCAGTAATCCTGATGATTATTTAGAATCATTTCTAAAAACCCGAGCTGATTTAACCGGACAAGAAGTAGTTTATTGGTGGAAAGGATACATATATAGCTTTGTCCCTAACCAAAAGGACAAAGCTATTATGCAATTTGAAGGCTTTAATATTTCCCGCCTTGAACAAACTGAAAACGGATATTTATTACTAACAAAAGAAGCTGCTTTTTATGAAGATTTACAAACCGGCAAAATTCTCAATACTTGGGATAACCCATTTACAGAGAAAACAGTTGAAGTTGTACATATCTGGAATAATCCCGTCAATCAAGCATTTGAATTTCCCAAAGAATACAAACCATATATTAATAAAATATTTCCTTCGACAGATTTAGGGGATAATATGTCATTTAACCTCAACATCTTTCTTGACTATCCTTCCCCTCTTACAATACAAGAGTTCCCTCTCAATTCTCAAAATGATACCTACGAAGCAGCTGAGATGTTTCAATTCTTTGTAAACAAAGACGAACTTTTAAACAAAGAAAATAAATCAATTAATGCAAATCTTAACTGGACAAGAATCAGCCCATGGATGCCTTTTATGGAAATGGGCAATACCCCCGGAAACTTAGTCTTTAGCTGCGTAGGCAAAAAACTCAATAACGGATATCAAGACCTACCTGTTCATATTAAACAATATGTAGAAAAAAATAAACCGGAATTTTCATCTGCTCCTGACGAATACTCAGAACCAAATGAAACCAGCTGGACTTTTTTTAAAAAACTACACAATAACAAACAAAATTAAGCTATTATGGAGAACTTATGTCTTTAAGTAAATTTTTTGGAATGCTCTCAAGCGATGTTGCTATTGATTTAGGAACAGCAAATACTTTAGTTTATAAAAAACAAGGTGGTATCATTATCAATGAACCATCAGTCGTAGCATTATCTGCCGACGGAAAAAGAGTCGTAAGCATCGGCACAAAAGCAAAAGAAATGTTAGGCAAAAACCCCGATGAAGTCAAAGTAATTAAACCATTAAAAGATGGGGTCATCGCAGACTTTAGAGTAACTGAACTTATGCTTAATGATCTTATTAAACGTTCTCAAAAGAAAAAATGGTTAGTCAAACCAAGAGTTATTGTGTGCGTACCTTCAGGCATTACCGAAGTCGAAAAACAAGCTGTCAGAGATAGTGCTCTTCACGCCGGTGCCAGAGAAGTACACCTTGTTTCTGAACCAATAGCAGCAGCTATAGGTGCTGATTTACCAATTCATAAACCTTACGGCAATATGGTTATGGATATAGGCGGAGGAACTTCTGAAATTGCTGTCATCTCACTTTCACATATCGTAATACATAATTCCATCAGACTCGGCGGCGATAAAATGGACCTCGATATAATGAACTACCTAAGAAAGAAAAATAATATCTATGTAGGTATCCAAACTGCTGAAAAAATAAAAAAAGAAATCGGTTCTGCTTACCCCTTAAAACAAGAGCTTGAAATGGATGTAAGAGGTAGAGACATTGTCACCGGCTATCCTGTGACCTTAAAAATCACATCTTCCGAAGTACGTGAAGCAATCTCAGAAACAATTACCTCTATGATAGATGCAATCAAAAGATTATTTGAAAGAACCCCTCCTGAACTCGCTGCCGATATTGCAGAAAGAGGAATTGTCCTAACCGGCGGTGGAGCTTTACTAAAAGGCTTAGACCAAAAAATTAGGGAAACAGTTGACCTGCCTGTTCATGTTGTTCCTGACCCTTTAACTTGTGTTGTCAAAGGCAGCGGAAAGGTTTTGGACGATATTGAAGCATACAAAGAGGTATTATTAAAAAAAATGGATGAATAAACTAAGTGCAAAACAACAAATACTTATTCATTTCTTTACTTCTAATTGCCTTCGTACTATTTTTCGGAGATTATCAAGACAGATTATCTCGAGCAGATTTTTTATCCAAAACTATCTTTTTACCTTTCACATATACACTAAATGAACTAAAAACAATTAAACAATTAAAAATTGAAAACGCTGAGCAAAAAAATACTATCGCTAAGTTAGTATTAAAAAATGTCGAATATGAAACAAAATTAAATAAATATAAAAGCAGTAACTTAAATTTTGAAATTAATAGCTATCCATATATTATTTCTGATGTAATAGGTTTTTCCGGCAACTTTCTCGGCAAAACTGTTATCATAAATAAAGGCTTACTCGATGGCATCAATATTGATAATCCTGTATTTTCATCCGAAGGTATTATAGGGAAGGTTATCATTGCTTATCAAAATTTCTCAATTGTTTTACCAATAAATCATCCAAGTTTCAAAACAGCAGTTTTAAATAAAAATTCCGGGACTCAAGGAATTTTAGAATCTGATGTCTATAATAAAATTTCAATGTCATATATGAGATTTGGTTCTAATATTGCCATCGGAGATACTATAGTCACTTCTAATCTATCACAAGTTTTCCCATCTTATTTACCAATCGGGAAAGTAATCAGCTTAGAAGAGTCTTCTGATGCCCTTTATCTAAAAGGTATCATTATGCCTTTCAGCGACCTTTTAAATTTGCAAACTGTTTTTGTCTTATTAAAAGAAAATGCTGAAGATATTAACATTGATTTTCAAAATCTTGACTAAGGATTTTTATGCATAAATTAAAACTTTTTTTAATCGGAATTATTCTGTTTTTCATCTCAACTACATTTATTGACGAACTATCATTATATCAGATAACTCCCTGTATATTACTACCTTGGGTCATTTATATAAGTATAAATTTTGAATACAAATATTGCCTCTTATTAACTTTCTTCTTTAGCCTTGCTCTTGACGTCATAAATCCCCAATTATTAGGCTTTTCTACTATTATAATGCTCTTAATTTCTCATTTCACTTTTATCTACAATAAAAGCATTAATAAAAATAGAGTCATAACCGTAATCTTATCTCTACTGATTATTAATCTCTTTTACTACTTTATCCAATGGATTTATTTTACAATTTCCTCTCCGGATCCTCTCTATTTACTAAGTAAAATAATTCTAACACTGCTATATAATACTGTAATCTCATTCATATTAATATACGTATTAGCAATACTTGATAAATTAAAAATTGTCTTATATGGATAACAAAAACTTTTATCCTGAAACCATATTTAAATTATCTGTTATTTTATTATTTTTAATTGGTTTCAGTAGATTATTCTATATTCAAATAATCAACGGTCCCAAATATGAAGAGATTTCAAGGAAAAATTATGTTCGTATTAAAAGAATTAATCCTGCCAGAGGAATGATTCTTGATGAAAAACTAAAACCTATAGTTAATAACGTTCCCTCTATAAACCTTTATTTTAAACCTTATCTAATTCAAAATAAAAAAAAGCTTATTGAATACCTCTCTACAACACTCTCAATCGAAAAGAAAAATATTGAAGATCTTATTTACGAAAACAGATACCGTGCATATAATGAAATACTCATAGCTGAAAACTTACAACTAAATATTCTGGCAAAAATATCTGATAATATGAATTATTACCCGGAACTACTTTTAAAAGCTGAAATATTAAGAAATTATAACATCCTTAATCACTTCACCGGTTATGTCGGAAAAATTAATGAAGAAGAATTTAAGAAATACAAAAATGAAGACTATACAATTAACAGCAAAATAGGCAAATTAGGATTAGAAAAATACTATGAAGGACTATTAACAGGTAAATCCGGCTTTGAAATCTTACAAGTTGATGCCCATGGACGAAACCTCAATCTATTCAAAGAAAACTACAAAAAAGAACCTGTCAACGGATTTAACCTTGTTCTTACCATTAACCTTGATCTACAAGAATATATACAATCAATATTCCCAAATGATCTCGCCGGGGCAGTTGTAGTAATCAATCCCAAAACAGGTGCAATTTTATCATATAACAGCTTCCCCGAATACGATCAAAACTGGTTTGCTTCCGGCATTAGCCAAGCACAATGGGATTACCTGCAAGAACACCCTCAAAAACCCCTCCTCGATAGAGTAGTACTCGCTACATATCCACCGGCAAGTACTTTCAAAATTATCTCCGCTGCCTTTGGACTTGAAAAAGAATACATTACTGAAAATACTAAACTAGCCTACTGTAACGGTGGAATGCAAATAGGTAACAGATACTATAAATGCTGGAATCCTCTCGGACATGGACGAACAAATCTACACGAAGCAATGGCAGTATCTTGTGATGTTTACTTTTATGACTTATCTGCAAGATTTGACTTAAATGAATTTTCCAAATTCACCTATGATAATCTTTTATTAAATAAAACAGGCATTGACCTTCCCTTCGAAAGAACAGGCTTTTTCCCTAATACTGACTGGTACACCAAACACTACGGTAGATACTTTTCATCTGTAGGATTAAAAGCTAACCTTGTCATCGGACAAGGAGAAGCCCTTACAACCCCTCTTGCTGTATGCAACTACTATGCAGCCATCGCTAATGACGGAGTTTGGCAATCTCCTCACCTACTTGAACGTGTTTTTAATGAATCAAGTATATATTACGAAGATATTCTTAAAAAAAATACTAAACAACTCCCAATATCTGAGAAAAACCTTAAAATCATACAAAAAAGCCTTTACGATACTGTTTATAGACATGATGGAACAGGACATTACGCCAACGTCAAAGGTGCTGAAGTTTATGCTAAAACAGGCTCTGCCGAAAACTCTTTCAATGACCTAACTCATGCCTATTTTGTTGGATATGCTAAATGGGATAATGTACCCGAAATTGCCTTTCTCGTATTTATTGAAAATATTGGGCATGGAGGTAGTAACGCAGGTCCTATAGCAAGAAAAATTATACAATTTTATCAAGATAATGTGAGAACACAAAAATGAAATTACCTTTAAATAGAGACTTTGATTGGACCCTTTTATTACTTTGGTTTATCCTAATAACTATGGGATTTATAGCTATTTATTCCGCCTCAACAATAAAAATCGATGATGAAATTATTAGAAGTAACTACTATCTCAAACAGATTATCTGGATTTCTTTATCATTTGTTTCACTTTATATTATCCTTAAACTACCTATGCCGATTATTGACCTTATGGTGATACCTGTTTATGTATTAACTAATCTAATGCTGATTGCTGTTCTTTTTATGCCGGCAATAAACCAATCTCATAGATGGATTTCTTTGATGGGATTTAGGTTTCAACCCTCAGAACTCGCTAAATTAATTGTAATTCTTTTAACAGCTAAAATACTTGCTAAAGAATCTATTTTAAATGTAAAATCTGTCATAAAACCTCTTATTTATATGATTATACCAATGTCATTGATAATTATTGAACCTGATCTGAGCACTACAATCGTTTTTTGGGTAGCATACTTTATTATGTTAGCCCAAGCAGGATTTAAAGGCTTATACTTAATCTTAATATTAACTCCTATTATAAGCATAGTAACTTCTTTTTATGTCCCCATATTTGTCATTTTTGCTTTATTACTTATATATTTTCTTTGGAAATCAAAACTATCGATTCACTTTATCAGCTTAGTTATGATTATCAATATTTTCTTTGTTTTCCTTACACCTGTTCTTTGGAATAAACTTAAACCTTACCAACAAAACAGAATCTTAACATTTATTGACCCAAGCAAAGATCCTCTCAATACAGGATATCAAATAATTCAAGCTAAAATAGCTATCGGAAGCGGACAATTAACAGGTAAAGGATTTCTTGAAGGAACTCAAAAAAACCTTAACTTCTTGCCTGAAAATCATACAGACTTTATCTTTTCAGTTATTTCAGAAGAATTTGGTTTTGCAGGAAGTGCTCTCCTCTTAACAATTTTCTTGCTTTTCTTTCTGAAAATATTAAATAGTATCAAAAAGACCGAGATAAAAGAACGTCAAATAGCTATCGCAGGTTTCTTTGGATTTCTATTTTTTCAAACACTTACAAACCTCGGTATGAATATCGGTTTAATGCCTGTTACCGGTATATCTTTACCTTTTATCAGCTATGGCGGCTCTAACCTTTTAATAAATACAATCGCTGTTGCTTTAATTTTAAAATTCAGTCAAGAAAAAGACTTATAAAAGAAAAAGCAGGCAGATTTCTCCGCCTGCATAATTATAATCATTTGTTATTTCATTAACAACATTTTCATTGTATTAATATAAGTTGCTGTCTCAAGTTTATAAAAATATATACCACTTGAAACTTGTTTATTGTATTCATCTAAACCTTTCCATACAACTGTATGAGCACCGGCAGATTTCTTTTCATTAACAAGAGTTTTAACTAATTGTCCCTTGATGTTATAAATTGAAAGTTTTACATCTTGTGAATTTTTTAAAGAAAAGCTAATTTGAGTTTCCGGATTAAAAGGATTAGGATAATTTTGTTGTAATTGATTAGTAAATAAAGGAATGACAGTACTAGTATTTGGAGTTGAAATATCAGCATTATTTGCTGTATTTCCAAAATTTGCTCTAAAAGTATTCCAAAATAAATCAGAAATTGATTCTTTATAATCTAAGAATAATACACCGGTATTTCCATTTAAAAGAATATCACCATCAGCATCACTATCAAAATTTCCTACCCACGGAGATGTTTTAAAAGGAGTATCTGAAACCTTAACAGGGAATGCATTAATATATGTACCATTATATTTTACAACGTGTATTTTACCATTATTATCACCAAAAACGATTTCTCTGTTTCCATCAGAATCAAAATCTGCAAAAACAGGAGAAGACTCAATACCTATTCCTACATTTAAAGGGAATCCTGTAACGTTTTCAAAATCTACATTTTTCACATAAAGGTCACCATTATAATCACCAAAAATGATTTCATTTTGACCGTCATTATTCAAATCAACAATCGCAATTTCCGTTTTAATACCATAAGAGAAAGTTTCATTATGTAATATAGAACCATCACTTTTTACTATTGTAATAGGACAATTTGTACCTAATGAACCGGCAAAAATAATTTCTAAATCATCATCGTCATCCAAATTTCCAATTGATGAGCCCATATTACTTGCTCCAATAGTTGTCAATGGAAAACCGGAAATATTTTGACCGGTAACAGGATCAAGTATATGTAATGCACCCGGGCTACCAATAAGATTTATAACAATTTCTTGATTACCATTGTTATTAATGTCGCCCACTGCTAAATTTGTGATAATGACTCCACCTAAATCAATCGGATAATTAGGCCATACGCTTAAATCATTACCATTTAAAACTATTACTTTACGACTTTGATTTCCGACAATAATTTCATTTTGTCCATCATTATTCAAATCTGCAATGATAGGAGCATTTCTTATATTTCCTTGAGTATCATATTCATTAAGTAATTCGCCCGAAGCACTGATAACTCTTAACCATCCATTTGAATTTGCAACAACGATTTCATTATCTTCATCACCTGTCACATCACCTATAGCTAATTGACCTAAAGTATTAGCACCTGTGTCATAAGGGAATCCGGTAGCATAATTTTTTTCAGAATCAACTACATGAATTACACCACTTACGATAGTAATTAATTTTTTACCTGTTCCGTCTAAATTAGCAACTATAGGAGCTGAAGGAGACTGAGCATCAAGTACTAAAGGCCATCCTGCCTGATTCATTGAAAGATTTAAAGTCACGGGAATTTCTTTTGTATATGGATAAGGATTTGAAGCTTCTTGATTACAAGTAACTGTTAAGAGCATTGGGATATTTAACGTATTAACATCAGAAGAAATAGAAACAACTGCTTGATTATCAGAAGTAACAATCATTTCACTTAGCATATCACTAAAGGTTAAATTACCTTCTTCAATTTCTACACCTTCAGTTTCTGTAGATAAAACTGCTTGTACTCCTGCAGCATAAGACCAACCGGCAAGATTTGTTAAACTAAAAGTAACAGACACAGTTTCTCCAACATTAGGAACACCGTCTCCATCACCTTCCAGTTCTTCAACCAATAAATCACCATATATTTCAAGGTTAGGAATTTTTTCTGAAAGTACAGCTTTAAAAGCATTAATTCTACCACCACCGAGTTTACCCTGTTCGAAATAAGGTTCATTAGGCATTGGGTCAGCAGTTTCAGACATACGTTGTCTAATCTGAGCAGGGGTATATTCCGGATGGACAGATTTTATCATAGCAGCAATACCTGCAGCTACAGGTGAAGCCATAGAAGTTCCTTGATATGCAGCATAAGCATCAACAGCATTAGCGTGAGTTCCATGATAGATTGTTGATCTAATAGCGACACCGGGAGCAGTGATATCAATAGCATCTCCCCAATTTGAGAAATTTGCTTTTATATCATTTTGATCACTTGCTGCAACAGCAACACCATTAGTTGCATCTGATGGATAACTGGGATAAGTATCATTGCTTTGATATTCATTTCCTGCAGCAGAAACAACTAAAATACCTTCACTATTTGCATAATTAACAGCAGTATTGGCTGTACCACTACCACCTGTACCTCCCCATGAGCAGTTGATAATATCAACACCGGTATCTACAGCATAGTATATACCACCATATCCATTAGTTACATTATTACTATACTGAGTATGTGACTGGTGTTTTGAAATGAGTAATTTTATATGCATAGCAGGAGAAGCTATACCAACATTATTATCACTAACAGCACCGGCACAACCTGCAACGTGAGTTCCATGGTCATTACCGTCATAAGATTGATAAGGATTATTATTTCCAACAAAGAAATCCCATCCGATAACATCATCAACTTTTCCATTGCCGTCATTATCTTGAGCATCGCCGCCTGAGACGGTACCGTTAGCCCAATTAATAGTCATTCCCGGCATTTCAGCGTAGTTAATAAAGATATTATCTCTTAAGTCTTCGTGATTCCATTTAGCTCCTGAATCAATTATAGCGACAACAATAGTAGTATCACCTCTTACGTAATCCCAAAGTTCGGGAGTTTGCATAATGGGAATATGCCACATTAAATCTAAAGTTGGGTCATTAGGGATATAAGATTGTTTCAAGATTGCTTCATATTCAGCAAAAATGATATTTTTATCTTTAGTTAAAGCATTTAAAGCTTCTTCAATTATATTATTATTTTTAATAGTAACTCTGAATATATTCATTGGGTATGCGCCGTTATCATCGGACCACTTTTGATTTTTCACCCAAAACATTCTCTCTAAATCAACAAAATCATATTTTTTTGCTAAATCATCAAATGATTTCAGACCTATCTGAACTTGTCCCAAATTTGTTTGTTCTATCGTAATCTCACCGGTTGTACTATTGATTGCATTAGAATCAAAACAGACAATAATGGAATTAGGATAGAAATTTTTTTCATCGAAATTACTTACAGCTAACAATTGAGTTAAACTTAAAATAAGTATTAATATTATACTTATACGCTTCATAGAGTCTCCTTATAAATGTTAAAAAACAGACGGGCATTAACCCGTCTGTAAATTATATTTTTTTATTTCATCAATAACATTTTATTAATTATTGAATGATTTTCAGTTTCTACTTTATAGAAGTAAACACCTGAAGTAACTTGTTTACCTGCATAATCAAGGCCATTCCAAATTACTTGATTATTTCCGGCTTTCATTTCTTCGTTGATTAAGGTATTTACGATTTGACCTTTGACATTAAATACTTTTACAGAAACATTACCTGAAGTAGGGATATTGAAAGAAATAGTAGTTTCCGGATTGAATGGATTTGGATAATTATTAGCAGTTAATTTAGTTTGAGGTAATACTATTTCTGAATTACCGGTATGTAAATCAACATAAGCTCTAATCATAAATACGCCATCAGTAAAGTTTTCAAAAGAAGGAGCAGTTGATGTTTTTCTTACAGAAACAGGAGTTCCTTCGTAATCTTCATCAATACCAATTTTTGAACTGCTTGTAGCAACTTGAGCACCAATATAGAATATTCCACTTTCAAAGTCGATATCTTCGATATCGATAATATTCCAACCTTCATTAAGGTTAGATGCTAAAACAGGAGTAGAAAGTAATTCTTCACCAGGTTGATTACCACCATCACCATAAACTTTTAAGAAGAAGTTTCCGGCTTTAGTTTCAAGATAGAATAAAACGTGTGTAAGGGTATAAGGCACAACAGTTGGGCTCATTTTGTTAAGAACGATACCTGCGTAGCTTAAACCTGATTCAGCAGTTCCATCATCATGAGAATATAAGAAAGTTGTTTCACCAGGAGCAAAAGCAGTAGCTTCATCTGAGTATTCAGATTCTTCAGTTCCGTATAATGCAGTTACTGCATAGAAATTAACTGAATTATATACAGGAGTTTCATCAATATATGTAGTAACATCAGCACCCACTTCACCAATTTCTTCAAAATCATCACCGGCTGCAACTTTTCTATAAACTTTATAGCCTGTTACATCTTCTCTTGTATTTCTTGTGTTTGTATTGAAGTTTTTATTTAATACAACTCTACCTTCTTCAGTTGCAACATAACCTTTAATCATCCAATTGTATTCTAAATTGTCACCTAAAGCTGTTAAAGTAGTCCATGAATTTTGAAATTGAATTACGTTTCCAAAACCTTCATTAACCGGACCACCGTCAGTAGCAAGAGGGTGACCAGAAGGTGTATCACAATAATAACCAAACCATAATTCTTGACCCGGTTCAATGAGAACAGGAGTATTTAATTCAACTTCAACCCATTCAGCTGCAACAAAGTTTGTTACATTTTGTTCTACAACAGTAGTTCCCGGATTATTAGTAGATCCACCGGTCCATACTCTGATAGAATATGTAGCTGTAGCTTCATTTCCAATAAATGAAACTTTAGTTAAATAACCACCTGTAGCTTGAATTTCATTAAGTTGAGCAGAAGTGAATCTATGAGCTACGCTAAATTGAGCAGCAGCATTAACACCAATACCAGTACCGGTATAAGTATCTAAACCTTGAGTAATCCAACCTTCAACAGCAGGATTAGTGGTATTAGGATCGTCCCAGTTAAGTTCGATACCATCACCAATATATTCAGCAGTTAAATTTTGTGGAATTAATAATTCTAATTTATGATAAATTCTAAAGTCATCAATCATTATAGCTTCGCCCATAGGAGCATCGCTATCAGATTTAAAGTACCAACGGAATTGAACAGATTGACCTGCATAGTCAGTAATTATTCCGTCTATAGAGGTATATGATTCAACCATTGATTGGAATTGTTCAGGAGCATCAGAAAAAACATAATTATCACCATTAGGATCTCCGTAAGGATTGCTCATTGCATACCAATTAGCACCGGCATCAGGAGAAATTTCCCAACCAAAATAATCCATAAGAGTTAAGTCTTCAGTATCATTATCTGACCAGGTTCCTCTAAGTTGAAAATCTGCTCTTATATCGCCTGCTGAAGGTAAATCATAAACTTCTGAATAGATATAATTTCTCATATTTGGTTCATAGGTATCATTAGCGTTATTACAGCTTAATACATAAGTACCGGAAGTTGCTAAATCATATTCTGCAGTATGCCATAAATCTCCACCAACAGGGATAGAGCTACCAACTGTCATTCCGTTTAATTGATTATCATTAAAGTCATGAGAGAAATCACCAAGAGTAATATTATCAACTAAGATACCAAACATATCAGGATCATCAGCAGTATTATAAGCAGGGTCTGAACCGAATACAAAACGAATCATTACGTCATCGCCTGCATAGCTTGATAAGTCAACAGTAACATCTTGCCAGCCATCACTTGATCCACCCCATCCGGCTACGCCTTCGCCTTCGCCATTATAACCAAAACCATACATTGAAGTACAATTATAAGGCAAACCTGTAGGTTCTAATACTGTCCAGTTTTCACCGTCAGTTGAAATTCTTACATTAGCAGCATCCCAGCCATCATAACCTTCATGAACTGCAGGCTCTTCTAATTCAAAATTTACTTTAAAAGTAAGATTTGAGCTAGCTGAAGGTACAGTTATAGCAGGTGTTTGTAAATAAATTAAAACACCGTCAGTATAACCACCGTTTGTACCGAGTTCAGGATTACCCATAAACCAGCTATAACCGGTTCCTTGGTAGGTAAGTGCTGAAGTGTTAGATAAATGCCATTGATGTGGAGGCAATGTTGCATCTTCGGTTACCCAGTTTCCTAAACCATCTTCAAAATTTTCAAATACAATAACTTCCTCTTCAACGCGAAGTTTTTGAGTAGGTTCTTGATTTGTTCTTGTGTTTACAACAGTTACATTTTCAGCCAATAAAAAGCTTGCTAATGCAAAGCAAACTAAAAATAGCAAAATACTCTTTTTCATAATCGACTCCTTCCTTAAATCATGTCTATGATATAATATGTTTAAAAGCTGTGATTTTGTCAACAAAAAATTTTAAAAATACTCATTTTTATTTTTTTTTATTATTAAAACATTTTCTCTTGACAAGTTTCAGATTTCATAATAACATAATATCTAATATTTTTCTATCAAAAAGTCAAATGATGATTGATAACTTATAAGAGGTATGTAATGATTAATGAATCAAGCTTAGACAAAGTATTTAACTTAATGCAAGACAAACAAAATGGCAATAAAATTATTGATAATATAGCAGAAATATCAAATCTCATTATTTGCCAAATTGATAAAAATTTATTAGTAAAATATATTAGCCCTAATTTAGAAAAAATTTTAAAAATTAATCCCGATATACTGATTAATAGTAATATTGTTAATTTCCAATACCCGGATGTTAGTAATTTTATGATAAAAACAATCAAGCAAATCAATAATAACCCGGATTCAATCAAACTATATAAATCTGATTTTTATCTGTCTGAAAATCAAAATAATGAAATGTGGTTTAGGATTTTCATAAAGCCATATACAAAAAACAATAAATTTGATCAAATGATCGGTATGAGCTATGACGTTACTATCAATAAAAAAAGCGAAAGATTAGAATCAGAAAAAAAAGCTCTTTACGAAAATATGTTTCAAACCTCTCAATCAATAATTTTTATTATGAATCCGGATACATTAGAAATACTTGATTATAACAATGAAGCAAAAAAATATTTTCAATTTGAGAATAATAAAATCAATATCCTTTTTTCTGATTACAGTCCTGAATTCAATATGTTATTTAAAAAAAATAGACATCTTTTTGAGACATCAAACAATCTTCAATTAATAATAGATATTAAAACAAAAAACAAAACATACCAAACTGCTAAGCTCTCACTATCAAAACTAAAATTACCGGATAATTTTTATTATCCTTCTCTTGTTAATTCTCCTTACTTAATACAGACTATTGTTGTAGATATTACCGATAAAACAATAACTGAATTAGAGCTTAACAAACAAATAAATAAATATTATACCTTTTTTAATTCTTCACCTATTATACTGTGGGAAGTTGATTTAAGTTTACTAAGAGTTTATATAAACTCCTTATCTATACCTGATAATATAAATTTATACGACTATTTACAAGAACACAAGGAAATCCTTACAACTTCTATTAAACTTTTAATCCTAAATACTGTAAATAAATTAACGATGACCATATTCAAGTTCAAGAATATACAAGAAATTAGAAATCACTTCAACAAAATAACTCGTGAAGAAACCTTTAATTTGTTCGGAAAAATGATTTGCAGTCTCTACTACAACCAAGAATCATTTGAAGATGAAGGAATTTTGTACGACAAAGATAATAAGCCTGTCCGACTAATTGTCAAATGGAATTTAATCAAAGAAGGCAAATATTTTCCATTAAAAGCAATAGTTTCAATGATTAATATTTCAGAAAGATATGAATACTTTGAAAAACTTATTGAGCAATCTCAAGAAATTAATAAAATAAATGAAGAGCTTAAAAATGCTCTTGAAAAAGAGCAACAACTCACACTTGAAGCAAACATCTCAAATGAAATAAAAAATAAATTTTTAGCTACTATGAGCCATGAATTTAGAACACCACTAAATGGAATTCTGGGAATGACCCAATTGCTAATGAAAACTAATCTGAACGAAGATCAAAAACAATTATTGAATATTCTTGATGATTCATCAAACAACTTATTAACATTAGTCAATGACATTTTTGATTTTGTTAAATTAGATTCAAGTAATGTTGCAATCATTGAAAATAATTTCTCTTTATATGATTTATGCCAATCAGCGATCCAAAGTTTCTCAAATGAAGCCTTTAAAAAGGACTTGGATATATATTTAGATTGGTCTTTTGACTATCCTGATTTTGTCTCAGGGGATAATTCCAGGCTAAGGCAAGCACTAAATAATCTGATTGATAATGCAGTAAAATTCACCTCTTATGGAACTATTATCCTTTCCTTAGAATCTGCTAATCAAATACAAAAAGACCAATATCTATATAATTTTTCTATTATAAATACCGGCAATAAAATAAATAAAGAAAACAAAAAAAATCTCTTTAAAATTTTCTCTCAATTAGATAATTCTTTAGAAAGAAAAAATAGTGGTACAGGTTTAGGGCTTGCTTTAGTAAAGCAAATATTTAAGTTATTAAACGGCAATATTGAATATATTGACAATGATGAATGTACCAGATTTAACTTTTCTTTACCCTTAAAAAGCACTTCTCCCCATTTCCAAAAATTGCCGGAAATTAAAACGGTTAAAAAAATAAATATTCTATTTATAGATAACGAACACAACATTTATCAGAATATATTTAAATTTTTTACAGATTTAAATATAAATTTTGAAATTATTACAATTTTACGTTTTATTGCACAATTTAAACATATTGATCCAGACATAAAATACGACTATATAATCTGTGATGCTATAAATTTCATAGAAAATCCGGAATCAAATTATGTTTTGTTGAAAATATTAAGTAATATCCAAGCTAATTTCATACTACTTTATCGTCATAAAGATTTACTTGATACAAAAAATATCAAGCATATAGATAAGCTATACAAACCACTAAATATCATAGAATTAAAAAATTTATTAGCCAAGAAAATTTCTTCAAAATAAACTCAATATCCCTAAATAATAAATATTTCTCTTGACAAAAAAATCAATATCTAAAAATTATGTTTATCTAAAGAGTGAATTATTTAGGGCCTATAGCTCAGTTGGTAGAGCTTCCGGCTCATAACCGGACGGTCAGAGGTTCGACTCCTCTTGGGCCCACCATAAATTTGCCGCTTTAAGCGGCTTTTTTATTTTTAAGAAAGGGCTATAAGATGATTATTATCAAAAACGAAACTCAAATTCAAGGTATTAAAAAAGCTAGCGTAATTGCAGCTAATACGTTAATCTATCTTGAACAATTCTTACATATCGGGCAAGATACTGAAACTCTCAACGAGCTTGCTCATAAATATATTAAATCTCAAAATTGCATTCCTGCTCCATTAAACTATCACGGGTTTCCTAAATCTATTTGTACTTCCATTAATAATGTTGTATGCCACGGCATACCTGACAAAAAAGATATCTTAAAAAATGGAGATATTGTAAATATTGATATCACTGTAATTTACGAAGGATATTTTGGAGATACGTCAAAAACTTATATTATCGGAGAAGCTGATGAAGACATTAAAAACTTTGTCAAAATCACTGAAGACTCTATGTACGCCGGTATTAAAATCTTAAAACCCGGTATTTTACTTTCAGAAATGGGTAAAACTATCGAAAAATTTGTCGAACCCTTTAATTATTCAGTTGTGAAAGAATACGGTGGGCACGGTGTAGGCATCAGATTTCACGAAGAACCTCACGTCTGCCACTTTTATACAAAATCAAATAATATCAAATTACAAACAGGTATGATTTTCACAGTAGAGCCTATGATTAATAAAAGTAAAAATTGGAGAGTACACACTTCATCTATTGACGGATGGACTGTCACAACAAAAGATAATAGCCTAAGTGCTCAATTTGAACATACTGTTTTAATCACAAAAGATTCTTACGAAATCTTAACTCTGCCAAGCATCTAAAAAAATACATATAAATTATTATTAAACATCAAGTTAGATACTTAAAATATACAAGCAGTAAACAAGGGACCTCCAAGAAGGAAAAAGCATCTTGGAGGTCCCTTGTAGATTTGCTAAAAAAAAGCTTATAAAATCAAGATATTAACTAACATCAAACGATATTTTACAAATTCGGAAGAATGTCTCGAAACTACTATTGTGCAAACAAAAATACTTTCATAAGATTGATAATAAATATTTTTTTACTAATAATCAATGTCTAAATAAAATGAATAAATTTTGGTTTAAACGTTTTATTATTTTTTTTGTTTTATTAGTAGGATAAAACTCACTTTTTATATAATTTGTATCAATATTAATAACCCAGTCAGAACTTTCAAAAATATCTACAATATCACCCAAAAAAATATTAGTTGTAAAACGAGAAGTTATATCTTCATTATGAATTTGAGACAAAAAGAAATTCAAAGTATCTGCACTTACAATATTGTCTTTAGTAGTGATTTTCAAAGCATTAAATTCTCTTATGAGATTTTCACTTATTACAGAAATATTTACAATCACAGAGTCTTTTATTTCTTTTTTATACCTAAAAGTAAAATCCACTAAGAGTTTATTTTTGTTATTATCTTTAAACTCAAGAGGTTTAATAAAATACTGCATCCCTTCTTCGCCGGCATAAAAACTTTCATATAGGCTTGAAGCACCTTTTCTTGATCCCGGTCTAACTCCCATACAAGAACATAAAAGAATAACTGTACAGATTAATATAAAGTATATTTTAAAATTTTTCATAATTATTTTAAGCTAATTCTTTGTATTAGTTTGTCATAACTCAAAAGATTATTATCAATATCTTCATCATTTGTGATACATAAAAAATGAAAAACACTTTGATTATACTCTAAGAGATATTCGACAACAAACATATCTTTCTTTTTATGTTTAAAAAAAATATAATTATCCCCATTTTTAAAATCAATATTTTTTGAAGTAAAAAAATCGAGATTAAAGAGTTTTTCTGTATCCATATTAAAAGGCAAAGCAATGAAGATTTGATAATCTGTATGTTTGATATATTTAAATAAAGGAAACTCATAATCAGGATTTAAAACATAAGAGCGATATTCATTAGCAAGATTTGAGTCAACTAAATCACTCGACTCACCTTCTCCTAATACAAATTCTACATCATTAAACAGTTTAACATTGTTTGAATTTTGTTTAGCACACGCTAAAAGCAATAAAAGACAAATCAATATCAAAATTGTATTTTTTTTCATAAATTATCCTTAAAAACGAAAGGAGGTTTGCCTGCCTCCTTTCATACTAATTTTTGCTAAAAATTATTCGCCGGTTACGATAGTTTCGTAAGAAATAAGAAGATTTAAAATAGTAGATGTTTTTACATCAACTGTGGAAATTTTTGTAATCCCACCATTTTGTGCTGCTTTTTGGATACTAGCATCTTGATTAAAGAATAAAAATCCAAGATAACCTGTAGCTGTAGCTGTTCCTACTTTTTTACCAACCGGATTTCCTGTAGCATTTACAGGAAGAGTTAATGCACAACCAGCCATAATAGCTGTAGCAGCAAGTGCTGTAACAATAGTTTTTGCTTTTTTAAACATAACGTACTCCTTCATTTTTTTCCGACAAACCAGTCATCGGTACACCACCTAAATTAATAGGATTTTTGTGATTTCTATCACTTTGAAAATTAATTAAGTTGGCAAATCAAAATTAATCTTCATATATATACTTTTCAAGACCAAAATCATTAATTTCAATTAGTTATTAATTTAATAATATATAAGATATTTTTTTTGTCAAGTTTTTTTTACAAAATAATTGAATTTTATTCAAATCTACAACCATATAATGATATAAGCATACAGGCAAAATTATTATCAAACAGAAAGTTACGAAAACCATAACACTGAAAACATTAAATGCTATAAAACCATCTATTAATAAAATAAGTTGTGCAAACAAAAATGCTCGCACAACATAAATCCTCAAAACCGATCCAAATGCTGACAAAATCATATCATCAAACAATTTAAAACAAAATTCTTAATTTTTTAATTACCATATTTTTTTAATATTTCTTGAAATTTATCTTTATCTTGAGTCTTAAGCTTTTCTAAAGATTTTTGAAAAGCATTAATAATCTCATCTGAAGTAGTTTTACTGAATGCAATATAAAGAGGAGTTTCCTGTAAAACATTAACTGTCTCGTAACTTGCAGCATCTTCATCAATGGTTTTAAGCAACCAATAAGCAGTAATCTCACCATAAGCAATCATATCGACTCTATCCATTGCAAGTTTTTTAACATTAACTGTTGGATCTGCAATTGAATCTAATAGATTTCTATCTACTCCTTTGTTTAAGACTATTTCTTCGGCTATATCTTTATTTATGACACCAATTTTATAATCTTTAATATCTTTTACGTCATTAATCTTAATATTTTTGGTTTTTTTTGCAATTAACACATGATTTGAAGACAAAACAGGTCCAACCCATTTAAATAGATCCTTTCTTTCTTCAGTAAATGAAGTAGCAAATAAGGCTGTATTTTCATTATTTAATGCCATATTATAACCTCTTGCCCATGGCAACACTTGAATATCTTGATAAGTTTGAGTAGAACCAATATCTTTTAAAACATAATCCATAACTTCGACAAATATTCCTTTTAATTGATTATCTTGTGTAAAATTAAAAGGTGGATACTCTTCAGTAACAATATCAAGTTTTGGCAATGCAAAACAAAAAACAGATAAACTTAATAATGCCAAAGTAAAAATTAGACGTGCTTTCATTTTAACCTCCAATATTTTTTATTTATTAATAATAAGTTATTTTATTTAATTGTCAAGATTTTTTATTATTTTTTTCTAAAAAAGTTTAGATTCACAACCTTAAGATATGTCCATCTAATAATAATTATTATTGTATTTATCATATATTGCTCTTCAAACTTCCTTAAGCTGTCTCAAAATATCAAAAAAGTTCTACGGACTTTCAACTTATAGTTTCATAACATACTGAATGTGCGCCAATTAAGAATTTAAACCCAAACAGAGATGTTTCCACAACAATAGTTTTCTGAAAGCCTGTTCCAAAAAGCAAGAAACTTATTAATTAATATCCTATAGTTAAGATGTTTTAGGGTGCAAGCAAAGATGCTCGCTAAACTAAATTATTCAATAGTCTTTATAAATATTGGATTTAATTATCTCAAGTAAGAAAAATAAGTTGACAGGAACTTTTTTAAAAATAAATTTGCTTTAAATGAAAATAATGTGAATATTTAATTGGAGGATATAGTTATGTGGAAAAAAATTTTAGTTATAATGCTCGTAGTAATCGCCATAACAGCTTGTGGAAAGAAAGCTCCACAACAAGATGATGCCATTGTTAAAACAGAAGAAAGGTTCTTTCCTGTTCCTTCTTTTATTGATTTATTTGCAACATTAGATTACTTACAAAGAGCTGATTATGATAATGTTATCCCGGAAGAATATAATACAAAAATTAATGATGTTTACAATGCTTCTTTTTATCTCGGAACTTTAACAGCTGATGCTATTATCGCTACTAAAGCAAGAAATAAAACAAAATTAACCAGTATTGCTCATGCTATGATTGATTATTCAAAAATGATTGGAATTAACGAAGAAGTTCTTAAATTAGCTGACGAGTTAATGCTTTTAATACAAGAAGACAAATGGGAAGATCTACAAGTTTCTTTAGATAAATATAAAAATGAAATTGAGAGATCTCTCTATGAAACTCATCAATTTGACCTTATGACTCTTGTGCAAGCAGGTGGCTGGACTGAAGGACTATATTGTATGACTGAGTTTATAATTCAAAACTATCAAACTGATACTTCCAAATTACTCAATCAAAAAGGAATTGTTGATAATTTAGTACGTAACTTAAATCAAATGGAAAATAAAGAATTATACAATGAACCTTGGTTTAAAAGCTTAGTAACCGGTTATGATAAAATATTTTCAATCATAAAAGTTAAAAATAAAGAAACCTTTACTAATGAAGAAGTTGAAGATTTAAGAAGAATCTCTAAAGGCATCAAAAGCGGTTTTAATTTTTAATTAAACAGATTAATACAAAAAAAACCTGCATACGCAGGTTTTTTTATTTTACAAATTATTACATCGCAATAAGTTTAGCTAAACTCTTAGCTATATAATCAAAATCATTTTCACTTAAAGTATAAAGATTTAAATAAATTGACCTCTCAAAACGAACTGTCAATATAGGTTTTTCTAATTGTAAGAGAGACCTATAAATTTTATCCGCAAAATTAAGTTTAGTTTTCTGAATATGATCAAAATTAAGTCTTATTAAATATGAAGAAATATATTTATTTGGGAAAGAACCTCCTCCAATTTGAGCATAAAGATTTTTTGAAAAAACCTTATCAGAACTTTTAATTATGGAATAATTTAGATTATAATTCTCTAAGATTAATGATAATCTCTCTGCCTTTCTCTTCAAAATAGATTCATTTTGATTAAGCATTTGAAATACAGGAATATTTTTAAACCATCTATCATTGTAAACATAATTGCTTAAAGTATGATATAATGATGTAATCGTAAACTTATCAACTCTTAAAATTCTCATTAATGGGTTTTTCTTTAGAGGTGCTAAATACTTCTTTTTACCAAGAATTATTCCGGCTTGAACAGAGCCAAGGATTTTATCAGCCGAAAAACATACAATATCAACACCTTGTTTTAAGCAATTGGAAATATCTAATTCATTAGTATCAGACATAAATTTTGGGAAATTATCTTTATTCATACTATCAAACGCTTTAATCATACCACATCCGGCATCATAAACAAAAGGAATTTTATTTTTTTTGGAAAGCTCTATTATTTCTTCAATCTTAGTTTGTTCAGTATGCCCCTGTATAGAATAATTTGAAGTGTGTGCTTTAAATAATAATCCTGTATTTTCACCAATTCCTTGTTCATAATCATTAATTCTTGTACAATTTGTTGTACCTACTTCTTTTAATATAGCACCTGAATTGTCCATAATATCCGGGATTCTAAACGAACCTCCAATTTCTATCAATTCACCTCTTGAAACAATAACTTCTTTATCTTGAGCATACTGTTTCAAAATCAAATAAACGGCGGCAGCGTTATTATTAACAATTACAACGTCTTCAGAACCGGTTATGAAATTGAATATACTTTGTAAAAAATCGTCTCTATAAGCTCTATTGCCATTTTCCAAACTAAATTCAATATTTGTATAAGAAGAAAGTGTTTCTTGTGCTTTTTTTACTAATAAGTCACCATAAGGAGCACGACCAATATTTGTATGAATAACTATACCTGTTGCATTAATCATAGACTTCAACGGATTCAGAATTATTTGTTTCAAAACTTTAACATAATCTTGTATTAAGGCATCAGAACTTTCTTCAATAAGATTATTTTTAGATTTTTTAAATGCTCCCAAATATTGACGTATATGGCTTGCTAAAAGTCTTTTATCAATATCATTAAACAAATCTATTCTGAGAACTTCATCAATTATCTTATTAACTGAGGGAATCCATTTATAATCATTTAACATTACAAAACTCTATATCTTCTCTCTTCCATGCATATAAGGTCTCAACACTTCAGGGATAGTAATAGTTCCATCACTATTTTGATATTGCTCTAAGATAGCAATATAAGTCCTCGGAGTAGCAAGCCCGGAACCATTCAATGTATGTACAAATTTCACCTTACCATCAGTATCCCTATATCTTATATTAGCTCTGCGAGCCTGGAAATCTTCAAAATTAGATACTGATGAAACTTCAAGATATTTTTTAGCGGCAAGAGACCAAACTTCTAAATCATAAGTCTTTGCTGAAGCAAAGCTCATATCCCCCGTGCATAAAGATAAAACTCTATATTTCAAATCCAACGCCTTTAAAATATCTTCAGCATCGTTTAGCATCTCTTCAAGAGTATCCCAAGAGTTTTCAGGCTGAACAAACCTAACCATCTCAACTTTATTAAATTGATGAAGTCTCTGCAACCCTTTAGTGTCCTTACCATAAGAACCTGCCTCTCTTCTGAAACAAGGAGTATAACAGATAAATTTTGTCGGCAATTTATCTATGCTTAATATTTCATTAGAATACAAATTTGTTACCGGTACTTCTGCTGTCGGTATCATAAAATAATCTTCTTCTTGCAAAAAATACATATCATTTTCTAATTTTGGCAATTGCCCGGTACCTGTCATACTATTTCTATTCACAATATGAGGCACCATTACCTCTGTATATGAATGTTTTTGTATGTGATAATCAAGCATAAAATTAATAAGTGCTCTTTCCAGTAACGCACCTTTATCAACATAAACAGGGAATCCGCTACCGGTAATCTTAGCCCCTCTAATAAAATCAATTAAATTTTGATTTTGAGCTAAATCAAAATGCTCTTTAAGTTCAAAATCCTTTTCTACATCTTTACCAACTGTTCTTACAACAATATTATCATCAGAAGTTCTACCGATAGGTACTGAGGAATGAGGTATATTTGGGATAGTAAGCAATTGATTGGACAGTTCATTATCTACTTCAGATAATTGAGTTGATAATGATTTAGTTTTTTCAGCAATCTCTTGCATATTAGTTAACAAATGCGTAGCATCTTGTTTATCTTTTTTCAATCTACCAATCTCTTTAGAAACTCTGTTTTGTTCAGATTTCAATTGGTCAAATTCAAACTGTATTTTTCTTTTTAATTCATCTAATGAAAGAACTTTTTTAATGTCAGCCTTTTCATTCTTATTTTTTATTGCAGTTTCAATAAGTTCTGCATTATCTCGTATAAATTTTAAATCAAGCATTTTCTATTAAATCTCCTGCTATTTTAGTCATTTCAGCGAATTCATCAGCAATCAAAGATGCTCCACCAATGAGAGCTCCATCTATATCTTTTTGACTTAGTAAATCTCTTATATTTTTAGATTTTACAGATCCTCCATATAACAATGGGATATCTTCAGCATTTTTTCCATAAATACCATTCAAAATTTTTCTAATATATTTATGTACTTCTTGAGCCATTTCAGGCGTAGCTGATTTACCGGTACCAATTGCCCATACGGGTTCATAAGCAATCAATAAATCTTCATTCACCTTCAAATCCATATCACTAAATATACCATTTAACTGTTTTTCAATTACATTAAAGGTTTCATTGTTTTCTCTTTGTTCTAAGGTTTCACCAATACAAATGATTGGATTAATGTTTTCAGAACGTAATTGCATCCACTTTAACCTAATAATTTCTTCATCTTCTTTAAAATACTGTCGTCTTTCTGAGTGACCTATAATGCAATATTGTGTTTCAATAGATTTTAAAATATTTGCAGATACTTCTCCTGTGAATGCACCTTTGTCATACTGTGAAACATTTTGAGCTCCAATTAATATTTTTAAACCCTTAGAAAGATTTATTGCTTCAGCTATTAGAGGGAATACCGGGCAAATAATCTTTGTGATATCCTTATGATGAAACAAACATTGATTATTTTGTAAATTTAAAAAAAATGATCTCATTTCAAGTAAATTTAAATGCATCTTCCAATTACCTGCAATAATAAATCGTTTCATATTTTCTCCTTATCAAAGTTAAATAAAATAGCAGCCAAAGAATGACTGCTATCAATTAACTATATGTATAAAAATAACATTTTAATTTTCTGAATCAATACTTTTAATATATCCTTGAGCAGATTGACCATAAGAAGGATGATTTTTAATCTTTTCAAAATAAGTTTTTGCTTCAGTTAAATTTTCTTGATTATATAAGATTAAAGCTTTGTAATAAATAGCATCATTGTCTTTAGAATTTCTTTCTAACATAATAGCTATATGCTTATTAGCATTTGAATATCCATTTGAATCATAATATTGCATAACTAACCAAAGAGCGATATTTCTATCCCAATTTATATTTAAAGCTAATTCGTAATATTTAATTGCATTAGCATTATCATTAATATCTTTGTATAAAGTACCCATATTTCTATAAGTTTTGCCCAAATCTCTTTGAGAAGGATTTGTTGAAATAAAGTCTTGATAAGTTTTAATTGCTTTTTCAGGTTGCTTGTTATCAATATATAAAGAAGCGATTTTTTGTAATACATCAGCATCTTTATTCATTTCTAAGGCTTTATTATACCATAAAATCGCATTACTTGTATCTTTATTTTTTGAGTATAACTCAGCTATCTCTTGTTTGGCTGTAAAACTATTATATTTATCATCATAATTTTTCCATAAACTAATTGCCTTTTGAATGTTTTTTAAAGCAATTCTATAGACTTGTGCTAAATTTTTAACTACTGCTTCATTTGCCGGATCATAAGTCAAGTAAGCTTCTCCATATTGAGCAGCAACTTCGTAATTTTTCGCATTCAAACCGGCAGCATAAAGTTTAAAATTAATACCTTTAATTTCTTCAGTAAAAGGAGTTAAATCAGTTTTAGCATCATTAAAGGTGTTTAAAGAATTCCTATAACTTTCAATTGACTTAGTAAAATTTTTTGCTGTAAACAAAGAGTCTCCGGTTGCCAAATATTCTTTAGCAATCCTTTCTTTTGACTTTTCCTGAGCAAAAAGTGATAAGCTGACAGTTAAAATTATTACTACGATTAATATTATTTTAAAATTTTTCATGCAATTGCCTCCGTATATTTTTGCTAAAAATAAAATACAATACAATTTTGTCAACTATAAATCGCATTTTTTACTAAATCAATTATTTTGAATTATTCCTAACTAATAAATTATTAACAACAAAACCATTATTTTGCTCAGTAAACACTTGATAAGCTTTACTCTTTTTATTTTGTTGAATATCCATAATAAATGTTTCTTTGAAATCATTCTTAAATATATCATATTCAAAAACATCTTCGTGAAATCTCAGTTGATTAGATAAAATCCATTCATCATCAATATAAACTTCTGCTTCCTGACCTATCAATACCTTAGAACCACTAAATGTTTTAATTTCCATAAATTCTTGCAATCCTATACTTTCAATCTTAATAATCTTATCAATCTTATAGTTTGCATTAAGAGTAAACATTTCCTTTTTTTCTTCTAACAAGTAAGCTAATTTTCCTATATTAAGATATTTAAAATACTTATCTTCTTTTTGTTTAACGAGAATCTTAGCCTTTTCAGACACACAATCAAGATTTTGTTCATAAATCATAATCATTCCTTAAAGATTTTTCTTATTATAAAAAGAAAAATGCAAGTCTTATGCCACTTCTTAATCAAAAGGATAAACTAACATAAGACTTACAACTTATTTATCTACTTTTTTTACTCTGATTTATCAAAATCTTCGTCCTTAATCATACAAATCGGAGTATGTTCATTAAATCTTGTAATACCAAATCTACCAAAAAATGAATCAACAAACGAATATACACATGGGATAATAAATAAAGTTAGAATTGTTGCAAATCCTAATCCAAAAGAAATAGATACGGCCATAGGTCTCCAATCAGCTGAAGCCTCAGAAGTTGACAAAAGCATTGGTAACAAACCACCAATTGTTGTAACTGTTGTCAAAATTATTGGCCTTAACCTAATCGAACCGGCACTTATAATTGAATGCCACCTGTCTTTTCCGTTTTCTCTTTCCTTATTTATGAAATCAACTAAAACTAAGGAATCATTAACAACAACACCGGATAAAGCAACTACTGAAATCATCGTTGTTAATGAAAAGGGTAAATTAGTTATTAATAAACCTAATATTACACCAATAAAACCAAACGGAATTGTCAACATTACAATCAATGGTTGTACATAAGATTTAAATTGAGCGGCTAAAACAGAATATACCAACAACAAAGCTATTGCTAAGGCTGATATAAGTGAAGAATATGAACGTCTTTGGTCTTCAGCTATCCCACCGGTTTCAATTTGATATCCCGGAAATCTTTGAGAAAAAGTTGATAGAACACCTGTAGTTCTTCTGAGTTTGTTACCAAAAAGATATTCATTAATCTCATTTGAAGTTCTTTTTCTAAACTTGCCATTTACTTCATAAAAGCTAGCATTACCGGTGATAGTAATAATTCTTTTTCTATCTCTATGTTCAATTTCAGCAAGCCCTTTTGTTATATCAAAATAAACTAATTCATCTAATTGAATAAGTTGACCTTTATTATTTCTTATTTGTAAATGTTTTAAATCTTCAAAATCATTAATCTGATAATCCTGAGCTTTTAAAACAATATCATATTCTTCAAATCCGGAGCCTCGATATTTTGAAATAGTATTACCTGCTGAAGCTGTTCTAATAAGGCTTGCAATCTGAGTTACAGTAATCCCGTTTAAAGCTAGTTTTTCATAATAAGGTCTTAGCCTTACTTCTTCCTTACCCGGGCTAAAACTATCTTCAAGGTCAGACACACCGGGCAACTTTTCTAATTCACTAATAATGATTTTCCCGATATATTCTAATCTTTCCAGATTTTCACCTTTAACTCTTAATTCTACATCTCTGCCGACAGGAGCACCTTGTCGATTTTCACCAAATCTATAAGTATATATACCGGGTAAATCATCAAGATAATCTCTTATTCTCTTTTTAGTTTTTTCTAAATCAAATTTTAAGTTATTAGCTTCGACAAGCTCAATTCTCATTTCAGCATTTGAAGTAGCTTGTCTCCATTGCATATTTTCTCTTAATTGTCCTACAGTAGTAACAATCGCCTTAACATCTTCCTTTTCGGGCATATTAAGAATAAAGTTTTCAATATTAGAAATTATATTATCAGTAGTTTCCAGATTAGTCCCAATAGGTGTTCTTACTTTTATATTCAAAGAAGTAGGAGTTCTAGCCGGAAAGAAATCAAATTTCACCCATCCTAAAAAAAGAGCAGACAAAGACAATAAAAGTAACCCGGAAACAACTGTAACAGCCAATCCTCTTTTACATAGAACAATCCGTAATAATTTACGATATTTTTTTTGTAGTTTCTCATAAAAATGAGCCTTTTCATTCTGCTTTTTAATTTTAGGTTTAATAACTTCAGAAACATGAGCCGGCAATACAACCAAACACTCAAATAATGAAGCTACTAATGCAATACTGACAACTATAGGGAATACTCTAATAAATTTCCCCATTATACCCTCAGTTAGTAAAATCGGCAAAAACGCAGCACAAGTAGTTGCTATTGCAGCAATCACCGGCCAAGTAACTTCCTTGACACCGGTTATAACTGCATCTTTTACAGCATAACCTTTTTCGATATAACGGTAAATATTCTCTATCACAACAATTGCATCATCAACAATCATTCCTAAGACAAGGACAAGGGCAAAGAGAGAAAGGTTATTCATAGTAATATCGGTAAATCTCAATACAATAAAGGTTAACATAAAGCTAAAAGGAATACCCCAAGCAGCCAGCAAAGCGTTTCTCCAACCGATAAACAACCATAATATAAAAAACACTAACACAATACCAAATATTGCGCTTGAGCCAAGAGTATTAACACTATTTTTTACATCTGTTGAGTCATCATTTCTTACAGTAACAGTTAAGCCCGGCACATTAGATTCAAAATCTTTTACTACTTGACGAATATTTTTCATTACGTCAATAATGTTACCTTCAGCTTTTTTATAAACAGAAAAATTTATACTTGGCTTATTATCAAGTTTGGAAATAACTCTTTTTTCCTCAAGTGTATCAGCTACTATTGCAATATCATCAACTAATAACATTCTTCCATTTGTATCAGTCTTTACTCTCAATTCTACTATCTCTTGAACTGTTTGAAACTCTCCCATTGAACGAATTATAAACTCAGCTTTACCAAAATCAACTGTTCCGCCGGGCATATTTATATTTCTTGTTTGAATTGCATTATTTATATCAGAAAGACTTAATCCATAATGGTTTAATTTTTCTAAATCTGCATTAATATGAATCTGTCTTTCTTGAGTACCGAAGACTTCTACCTTTGAAACATAATCTACATTATTCAACTGTTCTTGTAAATCTTCAGCTATTTCCCGCATAGTATTTCCGCTAAATTGCCCAAACATCGAAATATCACAAATCTCGTTAACTTCTCTCATTTTAATCTGAATAAGGACCGGATCTTGAGCATCTTCAGGCAAATCCGTAATTTTATTCATTTCTTCATTGAGTTGATCCCAGGCATCATCGGTATTTGCCTTAGCATCAAAAGATATTCTGATATTTGCTCTTCCTTCCTGAGCGGTAGAAGAAATATAATCTACATCATCCAGATTCTGCAATTGATCCTCTATTTTTTTTATTATTAAATTTTCAATTTCTTCAGGAGATACTCCGGGATATAAAACAGTTACTACTGCAGAGCCAAAATCTACTGCAGGAGCAGCTTCTTTAGGGATATCAATAATCGCAAAAATACCCATAATAAAAACAACAACCATCAACATATTAATTAATACAGTATTTTCTACAGAAAATTTTGCTATGGACATTTAATCTCCCAACGCATTATTTTTAGTTTCAAAAATTCTTGTAATTACCTTCATATCAGGCTCAACATTCTCATAACCCTCAATTACAAGCATATCTCCTTGAATTAATCCTTCTTTAATTATGACATTTTCACTTATCTGTTTCCCTAAGGTAACATTTTTTCTAATTATCTTATTATCATTATCAACAACATAAACGTAATTTTGATCATAATCTTGTAATATATGATTAAGAGAAGTATAAAAAATATCTTGATGTGTGTTAACTAAAACCTCTACACTAACAATCATTCCGGGGATTAAGTCATTATTTTTATTATCTAATTTAATTTCTATTGGATAATTTGCAATAGAACTTAATAATTTATATCCGATACCACTTATTTTAGCAGGATATTGTTTATTATTATACAACACGGTTGCTTTTTGATTATTTTTTAATAACAAAATGCTTTTTTCACCTACACCTGTCCTTATCATAAGTTTATCAAGGTCGACTATACCTGCAATTTTTTGATTAACAGATACAGTTTGACCAATTTTAATCGGCAAGTCAACAATAGACCCGGAAACAGGTGCAATGAACATTGAGTTATTTAAAATTCGCTTTTTTATTTCAAGATTAGCGAGAGCTCCTTGCCATTGAGCTGTAGCATTTTTATAAGCACTGACAGAGTTTTGATATTCTAATTCAGAAATTATATTATCATTATAAAGTTGAAGATTACTTTGAAATTGCTTTTCCAATGCTTCTTTACTTGCTTCAGCTGCCAGTAAATTTGCTTCTGCCTGTAAAACTTGGATTTCAAAATCCTTATTATCTATTTTTGCAATTGTTTCACCTTTTGTAATTTTATCTCCAAGTGATTTATAAATCTCTATAATCTTTCCTGAAACTTCTGAATTCAGTAAAATATCTGTTTCTCCTTCAATAACCCCAGTTATTCTAATATATTCATTTAAATTCCTTGGCATTACTTCTTGAATAATTACTGTTTGCTCATTAGTTGGCTGTTTAGATGAATTTTGAGGTGCCTGTTTACTACAAGCTGAAATAAATAAAAGTAACCCTATCATCACAAAAAATCTTTTTTTCTTATACACATAACCTCCTAATTAATTACTAATTTTATAAATTCTTCATCGGATTCAATATCTAAAAGTTTTTTTAGATTCGCTTTATTTCTTAAAATATTATATCTTGAAGTGACATATTGCACATTAGCATTGCTTAACATAATATCGGCATCAAGCATTTCCGAACTTGAAATAATGCCATTTTTATATCTTTGGTTCATTTGTTGCCATGATTTTTTTGCATACTCTAATGAAAGTTCAGCTGATTTTGCAGTTTGAATTGCAGATACCCATGCAAGTGCAGTTGATCGAGCATTTAAGCTTATAGTATTTTCAGTTGTAGTATAATCAAATTCATTTTTTCGTAGATTTGCTTTATTCTTAAGATATGAAGAAAGATTATTACCAAAAGGTAAAATTGGAATTGATGCATTTAACATCAAGGTACTTGAATCAGAATAATCATCTTCAAGATTTGTCTTTGCATAACTTTTTGAATAACTTAAATTTACTGTAGGCAAAAAATTTCCTGTTGCCATAGTTAATTGATTTTTTACATTTTTTATATTTAATTGATAAACTTTTAAACTTGTATTTTCAGACAAGCTCAATTGACTAATATCTTCAACAAATTTATTAATTTGTTCCATATCCCATTCATATACATTAAACATATTTTCCTCAAAAACATCTTCATTAATATCTTCAGGAATTACATCATCTTTAATACCAAGAGTATTTTTTAAGTCTATAACGGCTGTTAAAAGATTAGTTTTTGCTTGTATATTATTAACTTTTTTATTTACTGTTTGAGCTTTCATTCTAAATAACTCTGCTTCAGTAAAAGAACCATTATTATATCTAATTTGAGCAATTTGTTCATTTGTTACAGCATTATTATATTCATTTTCAGCTATTAAAACATATTGTTTTTTTTCTAGAGCATTAAAAAACTTATTTTCTATTTCAGACAGAAGTTCAATTTTTTTTAGAGAAAAATTTTCTTTTGAAGCTTTATATAGATTTTGTTTAGTTTTTTTATTGAGCCAAATCTTACCTCCTGCAAACAATGTTTGACTTGCTTGAATACCATAACTTTTATTATTTTCAGTATTTATGCCAATTGATGGATCATACTTTGTATATGAAACATTTAAATTTGCAGTTGGGAAAAGTTCAAAAGTAGATTGGTAATAATCCCATTTTGTTTGTTCAAGGTTTTGACTTGCTGATTTAATAATTGGTGAATTTTCGAATCCGATTTCAATTGCTTCATCAAGTGTCAAAGAATAAACATTTACTATTGTGAAGATTAATATTATACATATCCATATTTTATTCATTATTTTCCTCCATTATATAACTTTCATCTAAGTTAGTATAATAATTCTAAGATAAAAAGTCAATAACAAAATAACTTAATTTTTATAATTATGCTATTTTGTTATTGAAAAAAACAAAATTTGCCAATATACACTTTATGTTTTTAAATCAAAACTTAGTTTTTCAAATACTTAATATATTAGAAAAAAAGGAGATGTTAAAATATCCGGAATAATACTTTATAAAACAAAATCATTAGGATTAATCCTTAATTATTACTTCAACAAGTTAAAATGAGTTTTTGGTTAAAACAAAAAAATATAATATCTATTAATATAGAAACTTACTTTTAGGATTTATCAAAACAATCAATCACAGTTGAATAAAAGTCTTAACAAAAGAAATGAGCTTTAATACAAAAAAAGCTTGCAAAAATTTAAATACTAATTTTCTTTGTATTTAAGAGGATATTGAATGAAATCAAATAAAAATTTTAATGAGTATTACAACTTTCTAAAAACTGAAATCCATAATTCTAAACTTGCTTCTATAAAGAATACTTTATTAGAGCTTTTCAAACTCATCAATAATCCCTCATGTAGTGCAAGAGAATTAAAAGAAATTGTTGAATTAGATCCACCTTTAACCTTAAGAATATTAAAATTAGCTAATTCAGCATATTATGGGACATTTAGAAAGCTAACCGATATACAAGAAGCTATTGTTTGGTTAGGCTTTGATACTGTCAAACATTTAGCAATGTCTATGAAAGTTATAGAAGTATTTGAAGGTGATAATCAACATAATAAATTTTCCAGATTGGATTTATGGAAATCAAGTATTGCAACTGCAATTATGGGCAAAGCTCTTTACCGAAGAGAATTCTATGACCCGGGTAGCTTTATCTATTCGGTCGGATTATTACATAATATTGGAGTAATACTACTTGATCAGTTTCGTACAGAAGACTATAGAAATATTTTAGATAAAATGTATGATACTAACAAAGATTTAAATCTTTGTGAAAAAGAAATTCTTGGGTTTGACCACACAGAATTGGCTGCTGATATAATGGAAGAATGGGGATTCCCAATTAATCTAATAAATACAATCAAACATCATCACAATCCGATAAATGCTCCTAAATCAAATAGAAAAGACACCTATTCTATTTTCTTAATTGACCAAATATTAAAAAATGAAGGCATCGGTTTTGCTGATAATTCTCTCTTTAACCAATATAGATATGACTCATCTCTTAAATTTCTAAAACTTGACCCTGTCTGTTTTGAACCAATATTAGAATTAGTTCAATGTGAATTAAACGAAATGCATACAAATGGTATTTTATAACCTTTTAATCATTTGAGGAGATAAAGTGGACAAAACTCCCGAGTTGTTAGAAAAAATCAAATATTTAGAAATTGAAAATCAACAAATCAAAAATGAACTTAACCTTACAAAACAAGAAAACAAAGCAATTACAGATAAATACTTAGAAATTGTTAATAACCTCGAAAAAAATGTCATCAACAAAAATGAAGAATTAATCCACTATCAAAGAACTCTTGAAAATACACTTTATGAATTACAAATTATGCTTGACTACTCACCGGCAATTATCTTTTTCAAAGATATAAAGTTAAACTTTGTTCGAGTCAACAGACCATTTTTATCATTTTTTAATTTAAAAATTTCTAAAGTTATCGGACATAATCAAAAATCACTTTTCAAAACTGAATACTTTAATGAAAGTGACGAACTTTTTGTAATTCAAAATGCAAAATCTCTTTTAAAAAGAGATTGTTCCATACAAATAAACAATAAGGCTTATTACTTTGAAGTCAATATTTTACCTGTATTTGCCGAAAATCATCAAATATCAGGAATTGTATGTTTCGCCTTAGATGTAACTGACTTAACAAAGATTAAAAATGACAATTTAGTTTTACTAAATCATTTAAATACTTCTCAAAAACACGAAGCTTTAGGTACACTTGCAGGTGGCATATCACACGACTTTAATAATATCCTGTCAGCTATAATCGGATATACGGAAATCGCCAATAACTTTGTAGAAAAACCGGATAAAATAAAAAAATACCTTTCAGAAGTTCTTTTTGCTTCAAATAGAGCTAAAGAATTAATAAAACAAATCTTAACCTTTTCAAGAAAAAGTTCAAAAGAAATACAACCAATTAATTTAATTGATTGCATAGAAGAATCACTTAAATTAATCCGTCCTACCATACCTTCAATAGTAGATATAAACCTACAAATTAATATTAAACACGCACTGATTGCGGGAAATGACATACAAATCAAACAAATACTTCTCAATCTCTGCACTAATGCTTGGCATGCAATGCAAGGCAAACCCGGTATCATCAATATCATCTTAGAACAAATAGATGTAGATATAGATACCACCCTAATTTTTAATAATAAAATCACACCCGGAATTTATTATAAATTAACTGTTTCCGATAACGGCTCAGGGATACCTAAAAATATATTAAATAAAGTCTTTGACCCTTACTTTACTACTAAAAACAAAGACCAAGGAACAGGTCTTGGATTATCTGTTGTATTAGGCATAGTTTCTGAACATAACGGCTCTATCGAAGTTATTTCTGAACCCAGAAAAGGCACAAAATTTGAAATTTTCTTACCCAAAATTGATTCCATACACATTGAAAAACCAAAAGAATTACACACTTATCAATATGGAAAGGGTTCTATTTTATTCGTAGATGATGAACCTTCCATTAACTTTCTTATGCAAGATTTTTTATCTAAACTCGGCTACGATGTAGATATCTTTAATGACAGTCTTGAGGCATTTGAGTATTATGTAAATTATAAGGATAAATATAACCTAATCTTCACTGATCTGATAATGCCAAAGTCTGACGGATTTGATTTAATCAAAAAAATAAAAGCCATTGATAATAAAATTCCGATTATTTTATGTTCCGGATACCATAACGAAGAATCTGAAAAAATGGCAAATGACCTCTTAGTTGATGCAATACTTAAAAAACCATTAGATTTTCACGAAATCTCAATCAAAATACAAGATCTAATCAATCATAACAATTAAAATCTTATTCATACGAGGTTATGAAAGAACAATTAAAATCTTAGCCACATTTTTCAGATGCTGTCCCAAAATGCAAAAATGTTCTACAAGCTTCCAGTTTGTAGTTTCATAAAATATTGAATACCTATCACTTAAGGTTTTGAGTGCAAGCAGAGATGCTCGCACAATATTATTTTTCAACTACCTTTTTTAACATAAAATTATAAGAAAAACACAAGGGACCTCCAAGATGCTTTAAAGCATCTTGGAGGTCCCTTGTAAATCAAGTATAAATATTCTATAAAGCTACAACATAAAGGCTATTGAATAATTTCAATTATTGTTCTACAAGCTTCCAGCTTGTAGTTTTATAAAATATTGAATAACTATCAGTTAAGGTTATTTTAATGCAAGCAAGGATGCTCGCACAACAATATTATTCAATTGCCGTTCTATTTATTGTTTTCTAAAAGAACAATTAACCAATATGGTTTTTTTGAAGAAAACACAATATTTACTAAATCGAAAAAAGTAGCTGCCAAATTAAATTTATATTCAAAAATAAACTCATTTTCACATCTTGGACAAACAGTATTTCGTTGATTTCTGTGTATCCAATAATAAGGAATCCATGATATAGGCGGTGAAAATTTATATTTAAGCTTTAAAATAAAAGGACGGTAATACCTTACTTTTATACCTGAAGTTTTATATTTCAATAGTTTATACTCAGGAAATAATTTCACTAATTTATTAAGCTTAAAAGATTGTAAATGATATGAACGAGCATAAATATGTTTACATTTTGGGCATTGAATTGAATTTTTCATAGGATTTTCACCATTTGGAACTGAAATCAAAATATATTTCTTGCTAATTCTTTTCATTTCTCTAATTGCTAAATTCAACGAATCATCATCTAAGTGTTCTAACATCTCACTTGAAAAAACTAAATCATAACTATTATCTTTTACGGGTATCTGTTCAGCATCAGACAAGATTTTTTTAGTTGTGACAAAGGATAATGCTTTTTCACTTCGATCAACACCGGTAACATCATATTTTGCACTTAGCATATTTGTAATAATCCCATTTCCACAACCAATATCAATAATACTTTTCACATCATCAGGTATAAATTCATTTATAATCTCAATTTTATTTAATAAATTCTTAGTTTGTAACTGCTCCCAATCAAATTTTTCATAAACATTTTTATTATCCATTAGCTACTCCATAAATCTATTTAAATAAATATCAATAATTTCAATGTTTTTGTCAAGAAAAAAAACCGAACAAATAACATTATCCAACAGTCTTTAATGATTTTTGCACAACAACACACTCTACAAACAACAATAATGGATTGATTATGAAAAAACTATTGACAAAATTAATAAATAAAAATATAGTTAATTAATAATAGGAGGAATAAATGATAAAAAAAGTATTGTTAATAGTTTTCATAGTTAGTCTCTTTAATTTCTTATCAGCTGACTATATTGAAGACAAATTATCCCAGATGTTAGAAGAAAATGCAAACGGATATTTACAACCTTTAGCAAACACAATGGGAGCAGGTTTAAATTCAGGCTATTTTAACACAGCAAAAGTATTAAAAACTCTCAGACCATCAGTTATGATTGGGGCCGCATTCATACCTATACCTTCAAATGAAAAAAAGTTTAATGCTATCACCCCAACTTCCACAGTCGAAACTTCTACAATATTTGGTAATAATGGTAATAATGGGTTCCCTGAAGGAACTGATTTAAATATTGCTGCAGTACCAACAGTTTCATTTTCTCTCGGTTTACCAAAAGGTAATGAAATTATGTTAAGAGGATTTCCTCCAATAAAAATTACCGATGATATTGGAAATATAAGTTTATGGGGAGTTGGATTTAAACATAGTATTGATCAATATCTAACAAAATTATTTCCAATCGATTGGTCAATTCAAGCAGTATATCAACAACTCACAGTTGGTGATATTGTTGATGTAAATACCTTAGCTTTCAATATGCAAGCAAGTAAAAAATTGTTATTTTTAACACCATATTGTGCCTTAGGTTATGAAAAAGCTCAACTTAAAGCAAAATATACCTACGATGATGGCTTAATTCAAGAAGAAATTAAGTTAAAATTAGATGCAGAAAACGACATTAAAGCTACTGTTGGATTAAGATACAGTATCTTAATATTGGATATATTTGCAGATTATTCACTTGCAAATACATCAACATTTAATATAGGTGTAGGTGCAAGTTTTTAATAATTAAAGTCGGATTATTCCGACTTTTTTTATTTTCATATTGACAAAATAAATAAATAAAAATAAATAACTGAATATATTTGCAAAAAAAGGAATTTTAAAAAAATGATAAGTAGTATAAATTACGTCACAATAATTAATATTGGCAATGAACTTCTACTCGGAAAAACAGTAAATACTAATTTAAGTTGGATGGCTAATCAATTATCAATGATAGGTATTAATATAAACAAAGCTGTTATTATCCCCGACGAGACAGATATAATTCATCAAGCTCTTTATAATGCTTGGGAAAAAAGTAGTTTAATTATTATAACCGGAGGTCTTGGACCTACGAAAGACGATATAACAAAAAAAGCAGTGGCAGATTTTTTTAATAAAGAGCTCATTTATAACATTGATATAGAAAATCAAATTAGACAAAGATTTATTGAACGAAACATTGAAATGCCCGAGTCAAATAAAACACAAGCTTATGTTCCTGCAAACTTTACTGCGTTAACAAATTCTTTAGGCACTGCTCCCGGATTAAAATATGAAGAAGGTGAGAAATCATTATACTGTTTCCCCGGAGTACCTTTTGAAATGAAAAACCTATTCCTAACTTACCTCAAACCTGATATAATAAAAAAATATAAGATTGATTCATTCTATTGCATTGATATACAAACCTATGAACTACCCGAATCACAAATTGCAGATGAAATGGAACAAATAAATTTTGATGATATAAATATAGCTTGGTTGCCACAAACCGGTAGAGTAAACATAAGATTATACGGAAATAACGAAAAAAAAATAGAAAATGCACAACAAGTAATTACACAAAAATTCCACTCTAATATCTGGGGTATAAATGAGCTTTCACCTCAGCATAAACTGCATAACATAATAACAAAACTTAAAATAACGTTAAGTACAGCTGAATCTTGTACCGGAGGATTAATTGCTAAAATGATTACCGAAATTCCCGGAGCATCCTCTTATTTTGAAGGTTCTGCTGTAGTATATTCTAATAAACAAAAAGAAAATTTACTTCAAATAGAAAAAACAATCATAGAACAAAATGGTGCTGTAAGCCAAGAAACATTAGAAGCTATGTTAACCGGCTGCCAAAAACTCTTTAATACCAATCTCGTTTGTGCTGTAACCGGAATAGCAGGTCCGGAAGGTGGAACTGCCGATAAACCGGTTGGAACAGTCTTTATTGGCATAAAATTCAATGATAAACTAATAAGTCAAAAATGTTTTTTTACCGGAACTCGAGAGTTAATAAGATTTAAAACTGCTGAAAAAGCAATTTTTATGATGATAGCATTATTGGAGACTAAATGAAAAATATATTAGTTTTAGGTAGCGGTGCTCGCGAACATACAATAGCTGACGCATTTAATCAAAGTAAACATACGGACAAGATATATGTAATGCCCGGCAATGATGGAATAAAAAGATATTATCAAACAGTTCCTCAAGAAGATTTTAACGGCATATTAGATTTTGTTGAAAATAATAAAATTGATCTGGTTTTTGTTGGAGGAGAACAACTATTATCTGAAGGTATAAGTGATTTTTTATTATCGCATAATATCAAGGTAATCGGACCGACAAAGGATGCAGCTCAAATCGAAAGTAGTAAAGTATTTGCAAAAAATTTAATGCAAAAATATAATATCCCAACTGCAAATTCAGCAATTTTTAATAAGACCTCTTCTGCTATTTCATATTTAAAAGGTAAAAAATTCCCTATTGTACTAAAAGCTGATGGATTAGCAGCCGGCAAAGGTGTGATAATTGCAAGTAATTTCACCGAAGCAGAATTATCCATAAAAGAAATAATGCTTGATAAAAAATTTGGAGAAGCAGGCTCTCAGATTGTCATTGAAGACTTTTTATATGGCGAAGAAGCCTCAATTTTTGCCTTTTGCGATGGGGATAATTATGTTTCAACAATTTTTTCACAAGACCATAAACGAGTTTTTGATGAAGATAAAGGCTTAAATACCGGTGGAATGGGTGCCTTTGCTCCTGTCGATAAATTTACAAAATTAAAAAAACAAGTTGATGAACAAATTTTTACTCCTATTTTATCTGCTCTAAAAAAAGAAAACTGCTCTTTTAGTGGAGTATTATATGCCGGATTAATGATTAATAATGAAAATATTTCAGTAATAGAATTTAATTGTCGTTTAGGTGATCCTGAAACTCAAGTAATACTACCATTACTTAAAAATGATTTCTATGAATTATGCACAGCAATTTCTAATAAAACAATACATAATATCAACTTGGAATGGGAAGATAAATACGCAGTTACTGTTGTATTAGCCTCAAAAGGATATCCTGAAAGTTTTGAAAAAGGCAAGCAAATATATATTGATTCATCAATTGAAAAAAAACAAGACATTAAACTATACTATGCAGGAGTTAAAGATTCAAAAGAACTAAATTGTCTTGTAAATAATGGCGGAAGAGTTATTAGCTTAACAAGTCTTGGCATTTCACTCATAGATGCAATCAATTCTGCATATAATAATTTAAAATTCATTAAATCTGATATTTTGAGATTTAGGCACGACATAGGCAAAAAAGGATTACAATAGGTATGAAAAAAAACTTAACAAAAGAAATAATTGTTTTTATTTTTTTCTCATTTTTACTTATTACTTCAATACATTGCTCTCCATTTACAATAATTTCTATTACAGACAATAATATCATATTAGACTTTAACTTGCCTCAATACGAGATAAAAAAATCAGAATTAGAAGGTTATCAAAAAATAATATGTCCTTCAGCTTCATATACCTCTGAAGAAGGATTACCGAGTTTACCTATATTTAGTGAAATTATTGGCATCCCTGTTGACGGTAAGATAAATGTTTCAATCTCTAACACCCAAACTTCACAAATTGCAAACATTTTAATTGAACCCAATGAAACTATAGAATTAAGATACAAAGAAAATATTCAATTACAGCAAGATACACTTCCTGAAATTGAATATATTTTACAAGCAAATACAGATTTTTACAATAGCAATACCCTATATCCCGTTTTTCCAATAAAAACAAATGAAAGTGCTTTTGCCGGCAATAATAAAATTCAAAGCTTTGTTTTTCATCCATTCCAAGTAAATTCTCAAAATCGCACCCTTCAAATTATAAACTCAGCAAGAATAAATATATCTATTTCCGGCACAACAAATAAAACACGAAATTCTTTTTATGAGGATAGGTACAGTCTTTTTTTAAACGACTTATTATTAAACTACGACAAAGCTAAATTATGGCAAAGAGAAAACACAAGTAAAGTGAAAAATTATGAACCAAAATATAAAGGGTTAAATGATATTTCTATTTTAAATATTGTAATTATTGAAGATGGTATTTATAAAATATCCTACGAAGAACTAAAAGAACAAATGCAAGTAATGCAAGATTCTTTAAATATTAATTTCTTATGGGATATTGACCAACTTAATCCAAAATATTTAGAACTAAAAAACAATGGTATGCCGGTCCCCATTCATTTTGTAGGAGAAAACGACCAATCTTTTGACCCCGGCGACTACCTTGAATTTTGGGGTGAACATAACAAAGGTGAAGAGGCCTACTATCATTCTTACACAAATAAAAACATTTATAAATTATTCCTACTCAATGATACAGTAGGAACACGAATGGCTGTAGAAAACGGCGGATTAAACGAGACTAATTCATCCAATATCATCATCCCTGATGGATATGAGCAGACAGTGCATTTTGAAAATCAAGTATTCACAGATAGATTAGGTAATCAAGTTGCTCAAGGTAATACTTTCTTTCACAAAGAAGATGTATTATTTTGGAAAGCAATTACAGCTCCTGACCTAAACATATCTCCATTTGAATTAGAATATCCCTTAAATGTCAATACCCGATATTTTAATGCAAAAGTATCTGTTTGGGGTGCTTCTCATTTATCTTCAAGCAATGATTATGATCATCACGCTATTGTTAGAATAAATTCCGCCTTAGTCAATAATCAAAGTTGGAGAGATCAAACAGAACAAATATTTGAAAATCACTCCAATATGGCTAATAGCTATTTAATAAATGGAACAAACAATATGTTTATTGATATGCCCGGTGATACACCAATGGGATATTTAGAACAAATATTTTTAGATTATTTTGAGATTACTTATTGGAGAGAATACCGAACAGACAAAAACTTTCTTAAGTTTAAAAAGCCATCCAATCGCCCTTTTGGTTTATATCAATTTGAACTACATAATTTTACTCAAGAAGATGTAAGCATCTATAAAATTGGATCAAGTGTATTTAACAATATAACCATTGAACCCTTAACAGAGCTTGGAATCCCGCCTTATACAATAAAATTTCAAGACTATATAAATTCTAATGAAATAGAATACATTGCATTAACAGACAACCAAAAATTAACCCCTTTTGCATATTCTTATGATATTCCCTCAGATTTGTTAAATCCAGATAACCAAGCTGACTATTTAATTTTAACTAATACCCAATTTGTTAACTCAGAAGGGGCTTTATTTCTACAACAAACTTGGCAAACAAACGGTATTAATACAAAACTTATTGACGTGCAAGACATATATGATGAGTTTAATAATGGTCAAATATCTCCTAAGGCAATTAAAAATTTCTTTTCTTATGCTTATAATAATTGGACTGAACCACGTTTTTCTCACGTTTTATTACTTGGTGACGGGATTTTTGATAAAAAACATCAAGCTGATATTGACAAATATGATATAATTCCTATATATAATATTTGGACTAACAAATATGGTGCAACCGCATCAGATAACTGGTATGCATGCATTATCGGAGATGATCCAATACCTGATTTTCACATTTCCAGAATCAGTGTTACAGAAGAAGAACATATCCTTTCTATTGCAGAAAAGACGCACCATTACATTAATAATCCGGACTTTCATAGCAAATGGCATAGTCAAGTTACACTCGCCTCAGGAGGTAAAATATCAGATTATACCGACACTTTTGCTCAACAAAATGAAAATATAAGAACAAATTATATTCCGGATTATTATCAAGTAAATAGAGTTTATACAGCCGTATCTACAGTATCTCCTCAATATACCGGTGGCACTTTCCAATTAAAAGATAAAATTAACGATGGTACTGTATTTTTACAATTTATGGGGCATGGTGGTGGTCGTATATGGTCAGACTATAACCTCTTAAATGCTAATGATGTAAAAACACTTTCTAACACTAATTATCCGTTTGTCTCCAGCTTAGCATGTTTTGCTTCAGCATTTGATACACGAGGATTAGCTTCCATTGGAGAAGTGTTTGTTGCTGAACCCGGTAAAGGAGCTATAGCTCATATCGGTTTTTCAGGATTAGGCTATTTAAGACAAGATGAAGATTTTGGTAATTATTTAGCTGATGGATTTTTTAATAAAAATCTAAAATCATTCGGAGAAATTTCAACCTACACAAAAGCAAAATTTTTTGGACAATATGGCAATAGTTATGCAGGAATTGCACTTACACAAGGATGTGTTCTTTTAGGCGACCCAATGATAGGTCATCATAGAATTATACAAAACGGAGAAATATCAATAGACAACGATAATTACTTAGTAAACCCGGGAGATACACTCACGATTAATGCAAATTTTACACCTGACGTATATTCAGCAAAAATGTATATCCTAAATGAAAATGAAATTGCACAAAATATTGTTTATGAATCTCCTGCAATACAAGGAATATTTCAAAATCAATATACTATACCTAATGATTTAGGCTCAGGGAAGCGTGATATAAAAATCATTGCTTCAGGAACTAATCAAGTGTATTCCGTAAATAGTAAATTTGCAATTGGTAATAGCATCTTTACTGAATCAAATGTCATCCCGGACATACCTACTGAAAATGACTCTATCCAAATTACAACCAAATTATTTACAAATAAAAACATCCATAAATTAACTCTTACTACTATCACGAATTATACAGAAAATACTTATGATATGTTATGGGACAATATCGCCGAACAATACATCAGCCATAGAATTAAACCGTTTGCAGCAGGACAAATAATTAATTACCACTTTAAAATCTACTGGGCTGATGATAGTGCAATAACAAATTCTGAAACTTATTCTTTTAAAATCTCAGCTCCGGACTTAGTTATACTCAATATGCTTTTAACAGAAAATAATGGAGATCCGGGTTATAATATTCAAATCCAAAATTCAGGAGATGTTATCTCGCAACCTACTAATTTATCACTTAAGTCCGGGACTAAAGAATTAAATCAAATTGAAGTTAATCCAATCAATATAATGGATAATATATGGCTTTTTGTTAGCATTCCTCAAACTATTCAACATTTAACAATTAATGCAATAGTCAATAATAATGGTGAAAATTTTGGAGAATATTCATATACTAATAATTCAATGAGTCATCAACTTGATAATTATTTCTTTAAAGCAGGATTAAATCCATTTTCAATCTATTCCTTAGATAAAAATCTTAAAATAGACATCCCGGAAAATATATTTCAACAAGATGTTTGGTTCTCCATAGAGAAATCACCTTCCTTAAACCCGGACAATCAACCTGACATACAGACTCTAAAACTTATAAACAATGACTTCTCTCCTGCCTATAACATATCATTGCTTGATAATTCCGGCTTAATTGACACACTTGGAACATTACCCAATAATAAAAGGATAATACTAAGTTTCTTTTACCACAAAACAGATTCTGATGTCTTAGAACAAGAAACTGAAAATAATTTTACTGTTTTTAGATGGGATGCTTATACCTCAAAATGGATACAACAAGGTGGATCCTATATAGATACAGTTAATAAAAAAGTCATTTGTGACGTTACTAAAACAGGGACTTATACCGTCTTACGAAATTATGACACAACTGTACCTCTAATAGACGTTAACGTTGAAGGTCAAGAATTTACTGTTGGAGGATATATCTCAGGTAAAGGCGTACTATCTTTCTTATTTAGTGACGCAAACGGCATAGATATCTTAGAGCATCCAATAGAAATGTACATCAATGGTCAACTCATTAATCCTCAAGATTTTGCAATGTCTATTATACCCGGACATACAAACCATATCCCTATGAAATATCATCTTTCTCATCCTAAGGGAGACTATACGATAATTATTTCTTGTTCAGATGTAAACGGGAATCACAATTCAAGACAATTTTCTTTTAAAATAAACGACAGATTTGATTTAATAAGAACAGCAAATTACCCTAATCCGGTAAGAAGTAGAACCATAGATCCCGTAAACGCCGGTAGAACAAGATTTACATATACTCTTACCGATGATGCCGATACTGTAACCTTAAAAGTTTATACTGTTAGCGGTCGCTTAGTTAAAACTTTTAGAAACCTTCCAACGTCTGTCGGATATCACGAATATCCAAGAACAGTTTATAGCTGGGATTGCAGAGATGAAGAAGGTTATGAACTTGCTAACGGTATGTATTTCTATAAAATTATCGCAAATAAAGGTAATAAAGAAATCATAAAAACTAATAAATTATCTATATTGAAATAAAAGAAATGAGGAATAATAAATGAAAAAAATTCTGATAACGGTTTGTATTATTATCTTGAGCTATAACTTACAAGCAGGTCGTTATGCAGGTGATTTTATGGCTATTGGTTCAGGTGTAAGAGCATTAGGAATGGGAGGAGCTTATTCAGCAATCGCAGATGATGGTTCAGCGATATATTGGAATGCATCAGGGATTTCTCAAATAAAAGAAATAGAATTTACTCTAATGAGAGCTTTTTTATATGAAGGATTAGCTTACTATGATAATTTTAATATGTGCTACCCTTTACCAAATGAAGTTACTCTTGTGTCAAGTCCTAAATATGGTTGACAGTTTTTTTGTTTATTCATATCTTTAAATTTCCTTAAGCAATTTGATTTTCAATACTATTTTTATAAATATATGAAGGGGTTTTATACATTAAACTTAAGTG